>Ga0310344_10001223_pt1 | contig 19687 bp, 15 predicted proteins | sample HC15DNA20200_MG_FD_203801 | JGI IMG/M metagenome (GOLD analysis project Ga0310344, IMG submission 203801) | Marine microbial communities from station ALOHA, North Pacific Subtropical Gyre - HC15-DNA-20-200_MG | ecosystem: Environmental > Aquatic > Marine > Oceanic | place: Pacific Ocean: North... | reverse complement strand
TTAATAGGGCGCCTATTTTGCGGGAGGTACTATTTGAAAAATGATGAGCTAGGCCAATTGTCTCGATTCCTGGATTGGAACGCTAAGTCATGATCAGACGTTGGCTCTTAATTGGCGCTGGAACTTTCTTTTTTGGTATGGCTGTTCTTGGAGTTTTTGTGCCGTTGCTCCCCAGCACACCATTTGTTTTATTGTCAGCAGCTTGTTACGTACGTAGTTCTGAAACGCTTTATCAAAAATTACAGTCCAACCGGTGGACAGGTCCAGCCATACGTAATTTCCATGAAGGCAAGGGAATGCCCGGGAGGGCTAAGATAACAACAGTTTGCATCCTATGGGTGTCTCTGATTATCTCGGCTATCTTCGTTGATCTATTCTGGGTGCGCATGATTCTATTTTCAGTTGGTGTGGGTGTGTCATTGTTTGTGTGGAAAAAGATACCTCAATCTTGACCCTGAATTGACTTTGAGTGTTGCGGCCATCCCTTTCCATTCCGGGTCAATGGAGTAGTCAGCTCCCTCCATGGGATTGTTTCACTTGATGTGGCTGTGTATAGTTCCCAGCCATGCAACTCAAAAACAAAACAGCGATAGTGACTGGAGGAGGTACGGGTATCGGGAGAGGTATTGCCCGAGTTCTAAGTAGCAGGGGGGCCAACATCGTGATCTGTGGACGTACTGAATCTAGGCTTCAGGAGACCCAGCTCCAGCTACGGAAGGAAGGTAGTAGGGTGGAGTCCTATGTTTGTGATGTAACAGATAGAAGAAGTGTTGAAAGCCTATGCGAGGCTGTAGGGGCAACTTTTAAGAAGATTGATATTCTTGTTAATAATGCCGGTTTGGGTGGTCCAAACCCTATTGATGAGGGTAATGAGCAACTTTGGGATTCTATACTTGAGGCTAATTTGAAGGGCCCCTTTTTGTTCTCAAGTGAGGTGCTCAAATGGATGCCGGAAGGTGGAAGAATTGTTAATCTTTCGTCTGTGTTAGGTAAATTTGGTGTGCCAGGTTACACAGCTTATTGCTCCAGTAAGCATGGGATAGTGGGTTTCACAAGGGCACTAGCACTCGAATTGGCTGCCCGTAGAATAACGGTAAACGCTATTTGCCCAGGCTGGGTAGAGACGGCGATGGCTCGTCTTGGGATGGAAGCTGGTGCACAAAGTACTGGGATAACCTATGAAGAGTTCAGGGCGGGAGCTCTTGAGAATGTGCCTTTGAAGGAAATATTGCAACCAGAAGAAATTGGCGAGATGGTTTGCTTCCTTGTTTCGGAGACAGGAAAAAACATTACGGGTCAGGCCTATAACATTTGCGGCGGCCAGGTTATGCACTGACTTCGTCGAGGATCATCTTTCGAACGGCAGTGGCGATGGAGGTACTGTCCAGGCCGAATTTCTTAAGTAGTGCCTCAGACGGCCCTGATCTAGGTAATCCATTTACGGCAATTTTCCGATATTGGCAGGGGATGTTGGCAATTGCCCCCAGAACGGCATCTCCCAGGCCACCTTCAGGATAATGGTCCTCAACCGTCAAGATCCTTCCAGTTTCCCTAGCAGCCTCTTGTAAAGTGTTCTGATCTATAGGTTTAATGCAGTAGAGATCAATGACACGGACTAGGACCCCTTCTGCAGCTAGGACCTCCTGGGCTTCAAGTGCGTGGTGCAGAGTAACACCTGCACTAATTATGGTGGCCTTATCTGCAGGACTTTGTCGGACCACATGACTCCCGCCGATACGGAATTCAACGGTGTTATCGTAAACTAGCCGGGTTTTTGGGCGGCTGGTACGTATATAGAATATACCGCGTGTCTCTGCGGCTAAGCTGACTAGTCGGTGGGTGGAGATTGCATCGCAGGGGTAGAAGACAGTTGACCCGGCGACAGCCCGCATCATTGCAATATCCTCCAGACCCATCTGGGAAGGTCCATCCGGGCCAATACTGACACCACAGTGAGAACCGCAGAGTTTTAGATTGCTCTGAGAGACTCCCCCCATTCGAATCTGATCATAGGCTCTTGAAAAGAAGCAGGCAAAGGTGGAGGCGAAGGGGATTTTGTCCATCACACTCAGGCCGACACTGGCACCAACCAGGTTTTGCTCAGCGATGAAGCATTCAATAAATCGTTCTGGGAAGGCTTTCAAAAATTCCTGAGAGTAAGTCGAGTTTTTTGTATCGGCATCCAGAACAACAACTCTGGGGTTAGTCTGTCCCAATTTTTGCAGTGCTGCTCCATAGGCAACTCTTGTGGCCATTAAGGTCTCAGCCGGAAGATCGAGATCACTCACGGGACCCGAAGAAGAATTTTTTCTCAAAGTTCCAGTTGGATTTTTTATTTTCAGTGGCTGAGACATTTCTTCTTCTTTGAGCTCTAGCAGGGCTTGATCTAGCATCTCACCCTTTGGGATAGGTTTTCCGTGCCAGCCGTCTTGGTTTTCCATGAATGAGACGCCTTTACCCTTGAAAGTCTTGGCCACGATTGCATAAGGAGCTCCGCAATGACTCTTAGCACGATCAAGAGCGGCTAATATTTGCTGCATATCATGGCCGTCTATGGTTTCAGTTTCCCAACCAAAAGATTCAAAACGTTTTCGGTATATTTCAGTATCACTTCCGTACATGGTCTCTTGGCTCTGACCAAGTCGATTTATGTCTAGAATAGCCACTAAGTTGTCAAGTTTTCGGTGGCTAGCTAGCATAGCTGCTTCCCACACTGACCCTTCGGCTAGTTCACCGTCACCCATCAGTGTGTAGATGTTGGCTCCGGTAGTATCTATTTTTGCCCCCATTGCCATCCCCATTCCTATAGATAGTCCTTGCCCTAAACTACCAGTAGCCACATCTGCCCAGGGTGAACGGGGGGTAGGATGTCCTTCTAGTGGGCTATCAATTTTCCTGAGGTCCAAGAGGTCAGAGATAGGGAATGCTCCCGACTCAGCCCACGCAGCCCAGATAACTGGAACACCATGTCCCTTAGAGAGCACAAACCGATCATTGAGAATGTTTGAGGGGTTTTGTACATCGAAGCGCAAACTATGAAAGAACAAGGCTGAAACCAGGTCAGCACAAGATAGGCAAGTGGAAGGGTGCCCTGATGCTGCTTCTGTAGTGCAAATGATGGAATGGCGGCGAAGTCGATCTGCCATAACCTCCAATGATTGGATTAGGCTGGCTGGATGGGTTGCTTGGTCACTCATTTGCACATATTAGTGACCAAGCATGACCTACGTAAACAGGAAGTGAAAAAAAATGTAGTTTGTTGCCTGAAATTAATTATCGGATTAAGAGTTTTTAGAAATCTAAATTCCTAGGAGTCCTCTCCCAAGGCAAGTCAAGAGAGGGGCTCACCGAGGACTACTCCCATGTAGGTGCGATTAGTAGGAAAGCCCCCGTTCAGAAAGCCTGTTTAGTAATGTTCTTGCACTGAGTACACGAGACCTAAAGGTAGGTTAGTTTCCCCGAAGACGGCTTTAACCGCAGTCTCTTATTTTACAATAATAGGCACATCCCTAGTTGAGTTTCATTGCAAAATTCAGGCTAAGCCTGGATAATGAGGGAAGGTTTCTTGCCAGTTCGGGGTGTTGTGCTGTCGGGACAACTCACTCGGACTTTATTTTTGCCTAGTTTGTTTAGGTGGAGTAGCAGCTGGATAGATCCAGATGTTTTAACCGACCCCACCCGAAGGTGCTGATTAAAATGAAAATTCTAAATGTCTCTTATGCCTTGCCCGGTAAACGTGTGACAAATGATTCCCTTGTATCTGAGATCATCAGGAGAAGCCGGAAGCATTTTTCACTAGCAGATGTCGGTGAATTAGAGAAAAGATTGCGACGTTTCTTTCGCCTTTCTGGTTCCAAGATCCGCTACCACAGGGATGTCGGGGAAAAGGCTTGTGACATAGCGTATAAAGCCGGCAAGAAGGCTCTCGATGCGACAGCCATTGATCCAAAAGATATAGACCTTCTAATTTATGCAGGAGTTGGTAGGGGGTGGATAGAGCCAGCTACGGCAAATCTTTTCCAGTCTGAACTTAAGTTGACTGGGGCTACCTGTTTTGATGTTTTAGATGCCTGTGCTAGCTGGATCCGGAGCTTATCTATTGCTCAGAGTTTCCTGAATCAGAATGTATACAAGAATATTATGATCCTGAACAGTGAATGTAACGTCCGTGAATATGCGAATGTGGAACTACGAAGCCTGGATGAGCTAGAGCATAGTTTTTCGGCTTTTACTATTGGGGAGGCGGCCACAGCCACAATCGTTTCATCTGAAGGATCTCCTGAGGCGGCACGTTTCTCTTTTCGTTCTTGGGGTGAAAAACATGGCTTATGTAAGATTGCTCTACCTAACGCTGATGAATTTACTCCCCCTGGAGAGGAGAAAAAGAAACCGATGTCCTTTACTACTCTCCCAGGAGAATTACTGACATTCACTATGAACAAATTAGTGGCCCATGTGAAAGATACTCCTGCGATAGCCAATCTATTGCATGACAAGGTTTTCCTGCATTCTGTCAGTGTTCCTTCTACGACTAAGGTGGCGAGATTGTTGGGGTTTGGACTCAAGCAGGTATTCGAGTGCCATGCGCGTTTTGGAAACACAGTCTCCGCTTCTTTGCCTTTAGCCATGGCTGTGGCGGAGGAAGAGGGGGAATTAGAGCGTGGGATGAGAGCGCTTCTTTTAATGGGTAGTGCTGGGGTTACGACTGGAATTGGGTCGATAGAGTATTAATTTCTAGTTTACCCTGGGAACATAGCCCTTTTATGGGTTTATACACCTGCTTTATATTGTTTTTAGTTGTTCTTTTTTCTTGTATTTATGGGCAGGGAATATGAGTAATGACTGAGAATGAATGTTAGGTAATTATTGAATAATGTTGAGTGGTTTGGTTGTTTTCCACTCCCCTCTTGTGAAATCTGGAAAGTCTTGAGGGGCACTGTCTTGCTCTACCGATTTTTCTGAGAGCGGAGCGACAGCAGACCACATGGCACCTTCATAAACATTCTGATCAAGCGCCTCACCTTTTTGAAGACATTCGACGACGCGATAGTTCATCATGGCATCCATGCCCCCGTGACCGCCTAATTTTTGAGCTATTGGTTTGAGTCGCTTGTAAAGAGGGTGTTCGTAGCTCTCGTAGAGTGCTTGTAGTTTTTCTCTAGTACTCCACTTATGGTAATCGGTGTTGGACATGGGTTTGCCGTGTTTATCCGTTCCTGCAAATGCGTTGAATACAATTTGGTCTAAGCCTTCATTTTTTGCGTAGTCAAGTGCAACGCGTGTAGGGAATCCCGCTGCTGTCCCTTTAGTTCCTTGGATTAGATTATGTCTGGTGTAGGGGCGAGGACTGGATACGTCCCACTGCACAAGGATGGTTCTTCCAAGCATGGTTTTGATGATCGAGGTGTTAAGGTCGCCGCTTTTGAATTCAATATGATTGAGTTTGTGGTCGTCGGGCAGATGGTTTTTAGCATAAAGTCTTCGATTCAAAGAGGGAGAAGAGAATGATGTTAGGTGGCGGAAGTTGTCTTCTGTGCGGCCCAGATTCATATATTGGGATACTGGACCGAGTCCGTGGGTAGGGTAGAGGTTCCCATTTCTTTGTACCCAATGGAATGTTCTCCAGGAGCCAGTCCCTCTGCCCTTGGTTACGTGGTGCATTTGTTTGCGTAAATCATGAATATAGGCTGCTTCTCCATGTAGTAGTTCTCCAAAAACACCTTGACGGCACATATTGAGGAAAAGCAGCTCGTCGCGACCGTAGTTGACATTTTCAAGCATCATGCAGTGTTTTTGAGTCAGTTCCGTGGTGTCAACTACTTGCCAAGATTCCTCCAGAGAGAGTGTCAAGGGAACTTCCACACACACATGGGCTCCGGCTTTCATGGTATCGATGGCCATGCGGGCGTGCCATTCCCAAGGTGTTAGTACGTAGACCAAGTCAGGATTGGTCTCAACTAGCATTTTTTTGTAGTTGTGGGCATCTCCGAAATAGCCTTTAATGCCTTTGTGGCGGATTGGTCCCCCCGCTTGCTGGACTCTTTTTTTTGCTTCCTCTACAAGGTCCTCAAACAGGTCACATACGCCGACTACTTCAACACCTTTGAGAGTTGCAAGCTGGCTAATATGTACTTTTGATCGGGCCCCGCACCCTATGAATGCTGTTTTTATGTGATTGATTTTTGGAGCAGAAAATCCTCCCATATAGGTTTGTTCAGTTGGCCGTTCAGTGGTGGAACTAGCATTTGCGATGGCAGTGGCTGCCATTGCACCCATCGATTTTTGGATGAACTTTCTTCTATTGGTCATGATGTTGTGGCATTTCTTCTAAAGAGTTAATGGATTTATTCACGCATGTATGTGATCTGTTAGGCAAGCCTCAATGCTTGAGATTTCCAAAATGAATTCGGTACTCATGAATCTTGATTTTCGCTAGCTGCTTGGAAATTGGTTTATAGCAGGGGAGGAATATGCTGCTGGTTTTCCAGGGCCTCATCCAGAGATAGTATTACTAAACTTTTTCTTTTAACCACTTTCTGACCTGAGCAAGTCCTTCTTGACGAGAAATGATCGGCGAATAACCCAAATCCTGTTTTGCGGCGCTGATATTAAACCAATGTGAGGTGGCCAGTTCTTCGACTAGAAACCTTGTTATCCGGGGTTCGCCACTTCGTTTTAAAAATCGATGCAATGTTTCTAGTATAGAAGCCGCTAGATAGGCGATTTTTCTATTAACACGCTTATGGATTGGTTGTAGCTCACCAGTCTGTAGCAGCTTATTAACAAAATCCCAGAGAGGCTCAGGTTGGTCGTCGGTAATGAAATATGCTTTCCCTGCGATCGGACTATTAGCGTTTAGATTCTTGGCTGCTAGAAGGTGTGCATGGGCTGCATTTTGAATGTAAGTGAAGTCCACTAACTTATCCTCATTTCCAATACGTCTGAGGTGTCCCTGACGAGCGCGGCGAATTAGGCCCGGGATAATGTGAGGGTCATCTGGTCCCCATATGAGATGCGGGCGAAGTGCGACAGTAGCTAGCAATGGCCCATCTTGAGAAAGTACTTCCTTCTCGGCTATGGCTTTTGTTTCTGGATAATGTGCGGTGAACTGGGATCCATAAGGTACAGATTCATCAACTCCATCCATATCTTGTCCATTGAAAACAACACTTGGGGAACTTGTGTAGACGAGACGTCGTACACCGTTTTCTAGGCAACCTTTTATGACATTACGTGTTCCTATAACATTGGAATTATAGAAATCAGAAGGGTCTCCCCATATTCCCGCCTTCGCTGCCACGTGAAAGACGAGTTGACAGCCCTCAAATGCTTTCCCCACTGTACTGTAGTTAGATAGATCGCTCTGGGTTTGTTGGACTCCCAGTTGATCCAGTTCTTCATAGAACTGTCTTGATATACTTCTGACTTCCAGATCAAATTTACATAGCATCCGCACTATTTCTTTTCCTAGGAATCCTCCACCACCAGTAACTAATATGGGGCCCTTGTCAGCGTCCAGCATCTGTTCTTATCCCACTTTCAGTGCTGCCCACTGAGCGAGTTTCTCTCTGAAAATTTTGGAGTTATGTCTCACGTCAACAGGGAACCCACGATGAAAAAGTATTTTTTTGATTTCTGAAGTGTTCGGGTTCTCTCTAGCTATCTGCAGGAGTTCTTTTCTTATACGCCGACGATGGAGACTTTTCCCGGGATTGAGTTCCACACAGAGAATTGGCTGTTGGTTGGGTGACTTACGAATTCCCACCAGAGCTGTTCGCAGGACTGCAGTATGTTTATTAAAGATGGACTCGATAGGGACTGTGAAAAGAGTAGAATTCGGTGTTACTACACGATGTGTTTTACGGCCACAAAACCAGATGCGTCCTACTTCGTCAAGATGACCGAGGTCTCCTAGTCGGTGAGCCCACTGATTATCGTTCAGGAGAACTTTAGACAACATGTTGGCATTGGGATTTTGATCGTACTTTTGAGAGACGTTTGGACCAGCTACTACTAGTTCTCCGATCTCTCCAAGGTCACAGTTAGAGACGTCTCCAAGGTTCTCTATAGGTTCTTCCGATATGGGTACTATGCGGACCTTAATCCCTGGAAGAGGGCGACCGACACAGACTCCTATTCTTTCGGTTTCCGCTTCAAGCTTGAATAGCTCATCGCTACTAATGGAAGAGATGGGGAGAGCCTCTGTCGCTCCGTAAGGGGTATGGACCTGAGCATCTATGAGAAGTTTTTGAATGTCCCCTATAACATCCAAAGATACTGGAGCTCCTGCCGTTAAGACTCTTTTGATGCTGGGCAGTTTTAGTGTTTGTCCACGGGTGAAGTTAGCTATTCGGCGAAGTAGCGCAGGAGATCCAAACATGTGTGTAACTCTATTTTCCTGGATTGCTTGGATTATATTTGGAGGATGAACTCGTCCGGGCTTAGAAAAGTTCATTTCTGGAAACACTGTTGTCATCTGAAGGGCTGGATCAAAAAGCGCGAAAAGCGGAAAAGTCGCTAAGTCGACCTCTCCGGGACGGATGTCAAAGGCTTCACCAAGTAATCGGCACTGAGCTTCAAAAATCCCGTAACTTATCACCACGCCCTTTGGAGGTCCGGTGCTCCCGGATGTGAAGGCTATGGCCGCTGTGTCGGAAGGGCTGACTGTATCTTTAGTATCTGATTGGTTGGGTAAATCGACCATTTTTTGCAATGAAGTGATTCCTGGCCATGGAGGGCCACTGCAGACATTTATCTTGATTGAGGAAGCACCCCATCCAAGGACAATCCGCGCGCAATGAGCTAGTGGAATTCCTATAAAAGCCTGAGGTGCGGATTCACTAAGGCATTTAGCAAGGTAAGACTTCCCCATGCCGGGATCGACGAGAACCATAATTGCCTCGAGGCGCATCAAAGCAAAACAGACCGCAAGGAAATCAGGTCCCGGCCTAAGCATCACAACTGTTCGAGTTCCTTTTTCGATTCCCAACTTAGCTAGGCCATTAGCATATCGACAACTCCTTTGATGGAGTTGAGCATATGTCAGAGAGGTTTTTGGGGAAACTAGGGCTATTTGGTTAGGGGTATCGTGAGCCCGTTTTTCTAGGTGCACATGAATGTTCATGAAGAATCCCGTATGGGTGCGTTTAGAAAATTTTTGACTAGTGGTCCGATAACGTCGCAGGCATCCTCGACTATGTAATGTCCGCCTCGGGTGAAGCGTTGCACTGCTGCGCCAGGAAAGCGGCGCGTCCACTGAATAAGGAAGTCTCTGTCAAAAATAAAGTCACGCTCTCCCCAGCAGATAAGCATAGGTTTCCTGCGCAATTTCTTGAGACCCCTTTGAATTCGGCTTACAACAGGGTAAGTAGGGTGATCCCGGTAGATGGGGATGTCTTGGATGAAACGAAGAATTGACAAACGGTCTTTCATTTTCCGATAAGGTTCCAGATAGAGACGGCGAACCTGATTAGGCATCGGATTCATCCGGCACCCGACGTGGCTAGCAACTCTAGCAAATAGATTCAGATGATGGATCAAAGCGCTAATGAGACGAGAGTTCATTATATATCGCAAGGTCCAGTGCAGAGATTTCCCCTTTGGGAGGTGAAATGCAGCGGTGTTGCAGACGATTAAGCGGGCAATCCGATCCGGATAGCGAGTTGCATAACCGAAACCTATCATCCCCCCCCAATCGTGAACCATGAGAGAAAAGGGTTCTTTTAGATTTAGAGAGTCAATGAATTCTTCGAAGTCTGAAATGCGTGCTTCTAAGGTATAGGGGTATTCGCCAGAGCCTGGTTTATCAGACAACCCACAACCAATGTGGTCTGGTACTATAACTCGGAAGCCCGATCGTAAATGGCGCACAATCTTCCGATACATGAAGGACCATGACGGATTACCGTGGAGCATTATGACCGGATGGCCCTGTCCTTCGTCCAGATAATGGCAGTTCCAATCACCTATACGAATGAAATGTGATTTGATGTCACAAAGTGAGTTTTCATTTGATGGTGACAATTTTAGAATCCATTCCAGGTTTGTGTATCTCTGACACCCATCAAATGAACCACACTGTGGTCTCTTGAAAAGCAGTGAGAGACGATTTCTAGGCCATTCCGGGTACGTGTCTACAGAGTGAAGGTGTATATCAATGCTGTCAACTTCCAACTCAGTTTTCCGTCAGAAAGGGAACTGGGTTTATGTCTGTTAGAATAGTCTGGTTATCCTGGATTTCAACAAAACACGACCTATTGACCGAAGATCTATTCTGACTAGTGTCGGCATGGCATCCATGTCTTTTCTTTTGGGGCGGCGGGGATTAGTAGAGAGACATTTAGTAAAGCCCAAAAGACTGCAAAAAGGTGACACAGTTGCTCTGATTAATCCTGCCGGAGTAACTCTTCAAGTTCAAGATGTAGTGGATGCCCAAAATCGTATCGAAAGTCTGGGTCTAAAGGTACGGCTGGGGCTCCACTTGCTTGACAGGCGAGGGTATTTTGCGGGGAAGGATCTCGATAGAGCTTCCGATCTGAACCAACAGTTTTCTGATAAGAGTATTGCCGGTATTATTGCACTAAGGGGAGGGTGGGGCTCTGCAAGGATCTTGGAATACCTTGACTATGACCTGATCAGAGATAACCCGAAGATCTTGCTTGGTTTTAGTGATATCACGGCGCTACATCTGGCGATCTATTCCCGCACTGGTCTGGTGACTTTCCATGGCCCCTTGGGGAGTTCGAGCTGGACATCTTTCTCAAAGGAGTATCTTGACCGAGTACTTATACAGGGGGAAAAGGTCACCTTCAGTAATTATTCAACTGTCCCTGGGAAGGAGTTCCGATCAGCGTATGGTATGCATACGATTCGAGAGGGCCGGAGTATCGGTCCTCTCCTCGGTGGGAACTTGAGTGTTTTGTGCGGCATTATCGGATCAGATTATCTCCCGAATTTCGAAGGTTCAATTCTGTTTTTGGAGGATGTAGGTGAAGATATATACCGTATTGACAGAATGCTTACAGCTCTCAAATTAGCCGGTGTCTTGGGGGGGATTAAAGGTTTTGTATTTGGGCAGTGTACAGCTTGTTCGGAAAGTGCGAGAGGAGGTTCCTTAAGTTTGGAGCAGGTCTTGAATGATCATATTCGTCCTCTAGGTATTCCTGCCTGGAGTGGAGCGATGATCGGTCATATAGATGACCAATTCACTCTTCCTTTAGGAATTCGAACGGAGATTGATGCCAGGCAAGGGTTTATTCGCCTTCTGGAGAGCCCTGTCAGGCTTTGAGAAATGCTCTCATCTGAGAGGGTAGAGGATTTTTCAACAGGAATAGTAAGGGTGACTATCCTACTGTGGTGAACTCCTCATTGAGTTAAATATCATGAACTCCACTATGCTTACCGGAGACCGCCCGAAAGATCACCTTGAAGGTGAAGATTCCCGAAATGCCAGACGACAGCAAGACTTGTTTCTAGTGGTCCGGAACCTGGGCTCAGGTCGAGGTTGACATGGGTAGCAGTGCCGTGTTCGGTGGAAAAAGCAGACCTCAAGTGGATCAATTTACCCTGATCAGGGGATTCGCTTGGTATCTGGAAAACACCTCGTCCTAGCTGACCCGAATATAAGGCCATACCCCAATCGGATTTGCCTTTGCGAATAGAACCAATGAGGTATTCCCCAGCCTTCAGTTCGCCTAGATCCTTGTTAAGGGTTAGAGTCCCACTGCTTCTTACAAAATCACCCACGGCTACGGATTCCACGTGGGACATATTTGCAGGTGCAGTATAGTACTTTATAGTTATGTTCGTGCCTCCAATGTCTGTTGACACTGTTTTTCGAACGTGAGGATGAGCCAGGGCTAGGGTTAGGCTCAACCCAAGAAGGAATATGTAAGCTAGATTTTTTTTCAAGACTGTTTCTCCTAAACCATAAATCAAGAAAGCTAAGTTTGCTCACTCTGCAGGGTGAGACCCAGCCATTGTGTCATAAAAGGATTGTTATTGGAACATGGGTAAAGTCAACGCAATAGTAATGCCGGGCCCCGGGCAATCTCTTGATTTGCAGACCTTTGCGATGCCAGATCTGGAAATGAATTCGGCACTACTGAGAGTGGAATTAAGCGAAGTGTGTGGTACGGATGTTCATTTGCAAGCTGGTCGATTGGAGGGAGTTCCATATCCTATAATTCCGGGACATGTCTCTATTGGATATCTGGAGACTATTCGAGGAGAAGTCAGGGATGTCGAAGGAAGATCTCTTCAAGAAGGTTCCTTGGTAACCTTCTTAGACGTGCATCGTACTTGCAATACCTGTTGGTATTGCCTAGTAGCGAAAGCATCTACTCGGTGTCCTAATCGAAGAGTATACGGAATCACATATGGGATCGAGGACGGATTGACTGGGGGCTGGGCAGACTATGTATATCTGAAGCCGAATACACACTGCCTAGCGTTTAATTCAGTAGCAGCAGGAAGGCGCTTTATGCGTGGAGGTTGTGGTCTTCCAACGGCTCTCCATGCTAATCAGTTAGCTAACATCCGAATAGGGAGCACTGTTTTGGTTCTAGGGAGCGGTCCAGTGGGATTAGCATCTATAATCCTAGCTAAAATGAGTGGAGCCTCACATGTTTTTTGTATAGGAGGTCCTCAAGGTCGTCTCAACACTGCTCGAGCTGTAGGTGCCTCGGGAATTTTAGATATTGGCTCTAGTAGTGTCGAAGCCAGAGAGGATTGGATTCTGGAGAAAACCTTTGGGCGTGGCGCCGACATCACGATCGAAGCTACGGGCTACTCTGAAGCGGTTGTACACGGTATGAGATGGACTCGCGAGGGTGGACGGCTAGTTATTGTTGGGCAGTACACAAATAGTGGCACTGTCTCATTTAATCCACACCGAGATCTCAATCAGAAACAATTAGAAATTATTGGTTGTTGGGGATCCGATTTCTCCCACTTCTATCATGCCGTGCAAATGATGGAGGACTCTGAGAGGTCCACTGTTTGGGATAATATCCCCGTGGCAACTTATGCTTTATCCAGAGCTGAGGATGCTATTCGGGCAGTGGAAGGCGGCACGGTATCTAAGGCACTAATAGATCCTAAATGTGGCTCTGGTTAGGAATGTTCTTGCGTAGGGATGGAGTTTTGATGTGGAGCTTTATTAATTGCGTCGGCCCATCAATATGAAAGCATAGTAGAGTACAGCCATGATAGCCTGCAGGGCTCCTGCTACATAGGTTAATGCAGCAGCATTTAGGACTCTATCTACTCCTGTCATTTCCTGCCTAGCTAAGATACCGTTATTAACGAGCAGAGCCTTCGCTCGGGTACTGGCATCGAATTCTACGGGGAGTGTGACAATTGCAAAAACAGCTGTAGCCGCGAATAGAATAAGCCCCAACCAAGCTAGATTTAGGGCATTGATGAACATCCCGATGAAAAAAATGGCCGGTCCCAACCAACTGCCTAATTTTACGGACGGGACCATGGCCGTGCGTATTGCCAGAGGGAAGTATTTTTGCGCATCCTGTAACGCATGTCCCATCTCGTGCGCGGCTATACCTGCGGCGGCGACGCTAACTCCGTCATGAACATCTGGGCTTAGTCGGAGAACTTTGCCTCTTGGATCGTAATGGTCGGAGAGTAGTCCCTTAGTACGCTCTACACGCACGTTCTGAAGTCCACTTGCATCTAACAGCACTCTAGCTACCTGTGCGCCGCTGATTCGACGTCCGGTACTAATACGAGAGTATTTTTTGAATGCTCGCTTTACACGAGCCTGAGCGAATAGTGCCAGCAATAAAGCCGGTGCCATAAACAGAAGGTAAAGAAACATGTGTTACGAGACTCCTCTTGCTTGCTAAGCGTTGGTTGCAATTATCCTATTAAGATTCAGTTCCCTTAAAGTCAGTGTACGTAATTATATATAGATATCCAGACATTTAGAAATGCCTGTCTTCTTTCATCATTCCAGAAACTCAGCACATAAGGAATCGGCTAGAAAGAACCCTTGTCGAGTTAGTTTGATTTTGGGGCCATGTCTTGAAAGTAGCTTTAGTTTTTCGAACTCTCGCAACTCTTTCGAAAAAATTGATTTGGCGTCGAGCCCATATTTCTCAGAGACTAAATCCAGGTCCAGTCCTTTGTCTGTTCTGAGCCCTAGCATCATCTCTTCGCCTAAAGCCGCCCTCGGCGGTAATTCTTCAAAGATCTCTAGAGGTACTCGTCTGGAGGAAGCAGAAGTGAGGTAATCATTGAGGGCTAGTGTATTCGTCCATCGGACGCCGCCTATGTAGGAAGAAGCACTAACCCCAAACCCCAGTGTTGCGCTGTTGCTCCAGTATTTTTGATTGTGTTGACATTGTTTGTTCCTGAGAGCAAAGTTCGAGATTTCGTACTGATGATATCCAGATTGAGTTAATTTACTGCAGGCGTTTTGGAGCATCTGTGAGGCTAGATTTTCATCGACAGGTCGTAATTGTCCAGATTGTACCCTGTCGAAATAAGGCGTCCCTTTTTCAATGGTTAGATGGTAAAGGGAGAGATGTTGGGGTTCGAGTTTGAGTGCATAGTCTAGGTCACTTGTGAACTCTTCAAGAGTTTGATCCATGAGACCGAACATCAAGTCGAGATTGACATTTTGAAATCCAGCCTGACAGATCATTTTATGAGCTTCGAAAACATCCTTTGCCTTGTGAATTCTTCCAAGTCTCCGAAGGTGCGTATCATTGAAAGATTGAGCTCCTAAGCTTATGCGATTGAACCCTGCCTTTTCGAAACATGTCAGTTTCTCGAATGTCAAAGTTCCGGGGTTGCATTCAATGGTGGCTTCTTTTACCTGTGAGAGATCAAAGCATTCATGCAGGAGTTTCATCAGTTCTGAAATCCGATGGCTTTTCATCTCCGAAGGGGTTCCTCCCCCGAAGAAAAGAGTCTCGACTGGGCTGTTGCGAAAAGGGCTTTCGATAATTTCAAAGCTGAGAGCTTCAAGATATTTATCTTGCTGAGATCGACCTATTGGGCCAGAAATGAAATCGCAGTAGGGACATTTCTCAACACAAAAGGGGATGTGTATGTAGATGCCAAGGTTCAGGGAAGGGAATTTCTTGGCCAATTCAGTCTGAAAAAATCGAACGTCGGGATTCAGGTCACTCATTGCCTACCTTCAGAACGCTTAGGAAAGCTTCTTGGGGAATGTCGACTCGGCCAATCGATTTCATGCGCTTTTTGCCCTCCTTCTGCTTGGCAAGTAGCTTTCGTTTTCGAGAGACATCTCCTCCGTAGCATTTGGCGACAACATTTTTCCTCAGGGCGGGTATTTTTTCTGCTGCAATGACTTTTTGACCCAAAGCCGCCTGTAAACGGATGTCGAAAAGTTGCCTAGGTAAAATAACCTTAAGGCGCTTTACCAGGGCTTTACCGCGATTGAAGGCGCGATCTTTGTGAGTAATGAAGCTGAGGGCGTCAACTGGTTCATTGTTAATACGGATGTCCAATTTGACCAGCTTGCCGTCACGATAACCAATCCAATCATAGTCAAAAGAGGCATATCCTCTAGTATGACTTTTCAGGGAATCGAAGAAATCGAGAAGGATTTCAGCCAGAGGGAGTTCGTATCGGAGGACAACCCGATCCGGTCCAGTATATTCCATATGCTTGAAAGTGCCTCTCCGATCGTTGCAAAGTTCCATGCAGGACCCCACGTACTGATTGGGGGTGATTATAGTGGCGTCAACGTAGGGTTCCTCTACGGATGAGATATCTCCACGGTTTGGCCAAGAACTTGGGTTATCGTAGGATTGGACAGACCCATTTTTGAGATTCAAACGGTAGATGACTGATGGCGAGGTTGCGACTAAGCTAACGCCAGACTCCCTTTCGAGTCTCTCTTGAATAATTTCGCTGTGGAGTAGCCCCAGAAATCCACAACGAAAACCGAATCCCAACGCCGCTGAAGTTTCGGGTTCGAAAGATAGTGCAGCGTCATTAAGCTGGAGACGTCCGAGTCCTTCTCGGAGTTCCGGAAACTGATCGCTGTCTACAGGGTATAAGCCACAATAGACCATCGGCTTGACTTTCCTGTAACCGTCTAGGGGTGATGATGCTGGAGTCAATGCGGATGTGATCGTATCGCCTACCTGACACTGTCCAATCGATTTGATGGCTGCATGCATAAAGCCCACATTGCCACTACATAAATCCTCTGTAGATTCCATCCCAGGGCCGAAGATTCCCACGCCACTGACCTCCGCTTCATGCTGAGAGGCCATCATTCTGATTTTCATGCCCTGCTTTATGGCTCCATCAAAGACTCGTATGTAGGCAATGATGCCCAGGTAAGGGTCAAAGTGGCTGTCAAAAACTAGGCCACGGAGAGGCGCTTCGATATCCCCGGTAGGGGGAGGGATACGTTCTACTATTGCGTTCAAGATCTCCTCGATCCCGATGCCCTCTTTCGCACTGGCTAGAAGACATTCAGAGGAGTCGATTAGTAATGTTTCTTCGATTTCTTTTTTGACACGTTCCGGATCGGCAGCCGGAAGGTCTATTTTGTTAATCACAGGGATTATTGTCAGATTGTGACTAAGAGCCAGATTCACATTTGCTAATGTTTGCGCTTCTACTCCCTGAGCGGCATCGACCACTAGAAGAGCTCCCTCGCACGCTGCCAAGCTTCTGGATACTTCGTAAGTGAAGTCAACGTGTCCAGGGGTGTCTATTAGATTCAGAGCGTATTCCGATCCGTCGGCTCCAGAATAAGTTAGGTGAACCGCTGCCATCTTGATAGTGATACCACGCTCACGCTCAAGATCCATTTTGTCCAGCACCTGATTCCGCATAGCTCGTCTGCCGAGCGTACCTGTTCTTTCAAGGAGGCGATCGGCCAGGGTGCTTTTCCCATGATCAATGTGGGCAATAATGCAAAAGTTGCGTGTTGTGGTCATATTATTGGATTTCCCTGAGCCTTTGTCTTGCCGGGTTACTCTCATCCTCTTTACCCATCACTTGATCTATTATCACCCTAAGGTCCGACCGGGTGAAAAGGGAAATAAGACTCTCAAGGTTCTTTTTCCCATTAACCGAATCTGAGGATATCCCCATTTAGCACTAAACCTCTTCGAGTTAGATGAGTTATGTAGGTCTGTGTTTACGGCAACATATGACTACCTTGACCTGATTTTCATGCCTACGGTAAGCTGAATTTATCCTCGGCGAAAGTCTTTTGGGCTTATGCTGGTGATATAGTTTGAAAACCGTTCTAGGAAGGAAACTATGAGACAGATCTTATTCCGGCTCTCTTTGTGCTTAATATGGGTGACGATCATTGTTCCCATGGGCGCACAACAGGTGCAAGTCGAGGAATTTGTTCTCGAAAACGGAATGAGTTTCCTCCTTGTGCCTAGGAGAGGAGATCCGAACATAGCTGCAGGTTGGATTGCGAAGGTCGGATCGGCTAACGAACGTCCTGGGATTACCGGTTTATCCCATTTATTCGAACACATGATGTTCAAAGGAACTAAGACCATTGGGACTAAAGACATTGTCAAGGACATGGAGATCATTCTCCAGCTGGACCGAGTTAAAGGGGAGCTTATTACCGAAGAGGAGCAATTGATTGAGCGGCTGCGTTTGGGGGATATTAGTGATCTTATCTCTCCTGAAAACCGATCTCCTCGTCACCAGGAACTGTTGAGAGAGTTTGAAGAACTGTTGGCCTTACAGGGGAAACTGTTGGTTAAGAACGAATTCGACAGAATATATACTAGGAATGGTGCTAGTGGAATGAATGCTGGTACAGCCCACGATTTCACGGTCTACTTTATTAATGTTCCTGCCAACAAGCTGGAACTGTGGTGTTGGCTTGAATCCGATCGTTTAACTAATCCTGTTTTTCGTGAATTTTACAGTGAGAGAGATGTGGTTTACGAAGAGCGTCGCCTCAGGACAGAAAGTACCCCAACAGGACGTTTTAGAGAACAGTTCGAAGCCCTTTTCTGGAGTTCGCATCCATATGGGTGGCCTGTAGTTGGTTGGCCAAGTGATTTAGATGGTATCACCAGGAGTGAAGCCAACGCTTATTTTGAAATAAATTATAGCCCTAATAATCTGGTGGGTAGCCTGGTAGGGGATTTTGATACGGGCGTTGCGAAGAAATTGATCCGGAAGTACTTTAGTCGACTAGAGAGGAGCCCCAAGGACCCCTCTCCGGTGAGAACAAGAGAAATTAAACAGTTGGCTGAAAAGAGGATGATTGCTTACGCGGAGACTAGCCCAGAAATTACACTGCGTTATCACACGGTGGCTGATGGGCATTTGGACGACGCACCCCTGGTGGTTCTCGCGGCCCTTCTTACAGGGAGAACAGGCCGTCTGCAGAAGGAATTAGTAGAAGTCCAACAAGTTGCGAACCGCATCTCAGCGGTGCAAGAGTCTCGGAAGTGGGCGGGTTACTTTTCTGCTTCTGGAGTTGCCAGACAAAACAGAACTCCAGAGGATGTCGGGGTGGCCATAAGGGGTGAGTTAGAAAGATTGAAAAACGAGCCTGTGGGGCAGCGAGAATTGCAGAAAGTAAAGAACCGTTTTGCGGCAGATCTTTTCCGTCGGATCGAATCTAACTTTTCTCTTATGCTTCAGTTGCTAATTGCGGAGAGCTATCGGGGTTGGGAGACCTTGAACACTGATCCTGGCCTTATCCAAGCTGTGTCGGCTCAGGATATAAAGCGAGTCGCAAAGAAATATTTCAGACCGGAGAATAGTGCAATTGCAATCTATTACACGAAGGAATCGGAGGAGGTAATCGAAGCGGAAAGCACTGCGGTAGATAGTGTCGAGACTTCGTCACCTGAGGAGTAGTAATCTTGATGTTGAAGCGAATCTGGGTAAGCCTCTTTGTGTTAGTGCTAGTCTTTGGGATGACTGCCAGCACCATTTCTGGGCAAGGGAATTCCGTAATCGTCCCACATCCAGATCAGTTGACTTACCCTAACCTCAAATACAATCCACCGCATGCTGCTGATTATCGCCATGTTTTGAGTAATGGTGTCGTCGTTTTTTTGTTTGAAGACGATACTTTGCCATTGGTAGATGTCAGTGTTTTCATCCGAGCCGGTTCATATCTAGATCCCGCAGGTAAGACAGGTTTAGCCAACACGGTCAGTTCACTGATACGTAGCGGAGGAACTGTCCGAAGGAATGCCCAGGATTTCGATGAGGAGGCAGATTTTTTGGCTGCCATTTTGAGAAGTGGGGGTGGGCTTTCTTCTTCCGAAGTTAGCCTGAATGTCCTATCAAAAGATCTCGAGAAGGGATTAGACCTTCTTTTTGAGATGCTTCGAATGCCAGTATTTCAAAAGGACCGAGTTGATCTGCGACGTAGCCGAATTCTGCAGAACTTGGAGAGACGGAATGATGATGCAAGGTCAATCGAGGTCCGTGAGTGGGCCAGACTCATGAGAGGAGCAAAACATCATTCGAGTGCCCAACCCACCGAATCTACTATCAATTCCATCACTCGAGACGACCTGATTGCGTTTCATGAACGCTACTATGTGCCTATCAATTTTGTTTTGGCTGTTTCGGGAAATTTTGATGTATCTGGCATTAAGAAGATGTTATCTGTTCGATTTGATGGATGGGAGCTTGGAGAAAGGTCAGTGGCAGTCCCTGAGCCAGAGCATTCCCCAAATCC
>Ga0310344_10001221_pt1 | contig 19715 bp, 16 predicted proteins | sample HC15DNA20200_MG_FD_203801 | JGI IMG/M metagenome (GOLD analysis project Ga0310344, IMG submission 203801) | Marine microbial communities from station ALOHA, North Pacific Subtropical Gyre - HC15-DNA-20-200_MG | ecosystem: Environmental > Aquatic > Marine > Oceanic | place: Pacific Ocean: North... | reverse complement strand
GCTGGTGTGCCACCAACTCCCACCTTCGAAGATTCCCAAATCAGTAGTGCCAGCTCCTATATCGACAATCGCTACCCCTAGCTCTCGCTCATCATCAGTCAACACAGATTCGGCTGCTGCCAAATGTACCATCACTGTGTCACCTACCCTTAAACCAGCTTTATTTACGCTAGAAATGATGTTTTGTTTTGACGAGATACTCCCAGTGACTACATGAACATTCACCTCAAGACGAGTTCCTTTCATACCAACGGGTTGGTCGATACCTTCTTGATCGTCAACAACAAAGTCTTGAGGGAGAACATGCAGAATCTCACGCCCCGCCGGAAGAGCCACACCCTTAGCAGCATCAATGGCACGACGTACATCATCATGAGTGATCTCAGGGTTAGCACCTGACACTGCAACCACTCCACGACTGTTGAAAGCTTTTAGATGGGCTCCAGACAATCCAAGGTGCACTGAGCCAATCTCGACACCTGCCGTAAGCTCGGCCTCTTCGACTGCCTTCTTGATAGACTCAACAGCAGCCTCTAGGTTAACTACGACACCTCGTCGGACGCCTTGGCCCTCCACTACGCCAAAGCCAATAATATCTATACTGCCGTCCTCAAGGGCCTCTGCAACAATGGCAGCAACCGTCTTGGTGCCAACATCCAGACTGACGAGATAATGTTCCTTCCGTCCCACCGATCCTCCGTCCCAACAATCAGCTCTCGGGTGCGTGCCACTACTGACCAACCTCTCACCCACGAGTCATACAACGGTTCCACTTGGTCTAGGTCATTGGCCTTACATAAACCCGCTTCTCAAATCTAAGATCGACATAATCGATCTCACTAATACTCGATCGCAAGGTAGATGCGAGCTCTGCGTAAAACTGCAGCCGCTCAACAAACCGGTCTCCACCGAGATGCAATAACGCTGGGTCGTCATTCAGCAGAACCACAGCGTTGTAAGGGTCCTCTACATCGACCTGAGAAATCGCTCTGAGTTCTTCTGGGTGCAATGCCAACTGATCTAACAATTTCATAGCCAGGGCCATTCGCATCGGTTCAACCACAGCTGCAGAGCCTTTAGATGCCATCAGTCCATCAATGATAGGTAGATCGAATTCTTCGAATCGTGGGCCATACTGTGCGATCACCTCACCACTCTTATCAACCAGGTAGAGCAGGTCAGAGAACCTGGCAAGAGCCACCGGAATCCGTTCCTCGACCAACACCTCTATTGTGGAGGGTAAAATGCGTCTCAGCGTGCCGCCGACCAGCCAAGGAGATGCCGCCAAACGCTGTCGGTATACCTCAAGATCGACTTCAAGAATTCGCTGCCCTTTCAAATCAGCCAACAATGCCAGCAACTCCCCTTCAGCAAGTTTGTCATTCCCCTCTACTACGATGTCACCTACCCTAAAGACGGAACCAAGGAGCAGAGCATCCACGACTTGATGTCCAGCTACAAAACATCCACCAGCCAAGCACAAATTCCACAAGATTCTGAGCCAACGCACGGTTGCACGACGAGGACGAGCCGGTCGGCTACTTCGCCTGAACCGCTTGTCACGCTCAGTGATAACAGTCATGGCAACTCCTAGGACTCGATACCCACTCGACCTTTGCACTGCCTGAGAGCCTCAAGCAACCTAGTCCCGACTGTTCCGATCGAACCAGCTCCTAGAGTGACTACAAGATCTCCAGAAACCACCATACCAGCCAGTGTCGACACTACATCTTCAAGCTTTGCTGCGTAGTGTACGGAGGCTCTCCGCAGTCTTATCTCCATAGCGAGGCTTTCCGACGTGATGCCCGGTATGGGGGGCTCACCAGCAGCAAAGATATCGGTCAAAATCACGATATCGGCCGTCGACAACACCCGTGCAAACTCAGCAAAAAATCGAGCTGTCCGTGTATATCGATGCGGTTGAAAAACAGCGACCAGACGCTGGTGAGGCTGATTACGTGCTGTCGATAACACAACGTCAATCTCAGTCGGATGGTGGCCGTAGTCATCGATCACACTTACTCCACCAACAGAACCCAGAAAATGAAAACGGCGTTCGACACCAGTAAATTTCTGGATAGATGCCGCGGCAAGATTAGGATCAAGGCCTAATTCCATAGCAGTGGCAAAGGCAGCCATACCATTAAGTAAGTTATGGCGGCCAGGCACCCCAACCTCAAATGCAAAAGGTTCTAAGTGCTCCTTATGACTCCACTTCAATAGACACCCTGAGCTACAAGACTTAAAAACAGGCTCGTAACCGATCACATCAGCGGACCTGTTCTCGAGCCCATAAGTCACAACACGCCCTGTAATCCGACTCCGCAGGCGAACCATTTCTGGATCATCTGCGCACACCACGACCACACCAGCGTCAACCACCCTGTTGGCGAAACTAACCATGGTGTCTTGTAAAGCCGCGAAAGTCCCATAGTGATCCAGATGTTCTGCCTCAAGATTCGTAACCACCGCAATACGGGGTGTGAGCTCAAGGAGTGAAGGCTCGCTCTCATCGGCTTCCAGAACAAAATAAGGCCCGTTACCAGACCGGATATTGCTCCCGAAATCCCTTATTTTTGCCCCGACAACCACACTCGGATCTAAACCACAGTCGGCTAGCAAGACAGCGATCATCGAAGATGTCGTGCTCTTCCCATGAGTTCCCGTAATGGCCACAGTAGACCGTGAGCGCGCAAGCCTCGCCAACATCGCCCCTCGATGTATCACTGGCAATTGCCGACGGTGAGCCTCCGTGAGCTCGGGGTTGTCACCGGGCACCGCTGCCGACACTATGACCGCATCAGCCTCTCCTACCCAGCGGGCATCATGACCTGTCTTGATAGCAACCCCAAGATCCCGCAACCTCTCTGTTGTGGGAGATCCAAATTGATCTGAACCACTGACCTGATATCCGAGCTCTGTCATCATCTCAGCGACACCACTCATGCCAACTCCACCAACTCCCACGAAATGGACTCGCCGGGTTGAGGGAGGCAACCCATGCCTGACCGCCCTATCCGAAGCTGACCGGTCGTGATCCAATGAGTCACTCACAATCCCATCAACTGCTCAGCGCGATCAACAATAGCTGAAACCGCACCTGGCCGACTTTGCTTTCTCGATGCACCTGCCATCTGAAACCGACGGGCGCTATCGGCTGCAAGAGCAACCAGAGTGGAAGCCAAACGATCCCCTGTCAAAGCGGATTGCGGCAACATCTCCGCAGCACCTGCTCGGACCAGCACCTCTGCATTCATCAATTGGTGTCCATCGGCCGAACCAGGTAGCGGGACGAGAAGAGCCGGTCGACCAACAGCAGCAACCTCAGCTAGCGTAGTAGCACCAGCTCGACTAATAATGAGGTCGGCCTCACGCATCCTTTCAGCCATCTGATTAAGGTACGGTTCAACCCGAGCCGACAAGCCTATCGCTTCATAAGCACCCTGTACCCGTTCGCAGTCCTGTTCTCCAGTTTGGTGCGTGACATCAAACCTCACACATGAATTCACAAGCTTCGGTGCCGCCGACATCATCGCGAGATTAATCGGGTGCGCTCCTTGAGAGCCACCTAACACGAGTAGTTTTATCGTGCCGGACTCGGCTGTCCAAGACCTGTCTGGTTTAAAGAATTCCGACCGGACCGGATTTCCAGCCACAAAACCCTTGCCCCGGAAATGCGGCAATGACATCTCGTAGGAAACAGCTGCAGCACGGACAACTGGAGCCAGCAACCTATTCGTGACACCAGGCACAGCGTTTTGCTCAAGAATCATAGTCGGGACTTGCCGCAGAGCCGCGACCAAGACAACGGCGCCAGCAGCATAACCACCAAGTCCAATGACCAGATGGGGTGAAACTCTAGTGACCAACGACCAAGCATCCCAAACGCTCCAAGGGAGAACCGCTAAACCACTGGCAAAAGCCCCAAGCGACTTTCCTTTCAGTCCAGCACTGCGGATCACCTGGTGCTTGAATCCATGGCTAATGACAGTCTCTGCTTCTGACCTTCGACCTGTTCCTATAAAGACAATCTTTGACTGCGAATAACGTCGTTGCATTTCTTCGGCTACGGCAATACCGGGATATAGGTGTCCCCCGGTGCCACCACCACTCAACAAAACCCGGGGTCGGTAATCCACGCCATCTCACGGTCATGCGTCATGCGACGCGTGCTGGGACACGTTCAAAAGAATACCCATTGCTAGTAAACTAACGAGCAAAGAAGATCCACCAGAGCTAACAAACGGGAGCGGAATTCCCTTGGTCGGCACCAGCCCTAACACAACACTAATATTTACGAGGGCCTGAATGGCAATCATCATGGTGAAACCAAGTGCTAGAAACGAACCAAATCGATCTGGAGCTGACACAGTGATCCGTAAGCCGCGCCAGATGATCATCCCAAAGCATAACAAGATGACCGATGCACCCAGCAACCCGGTTTCTTCCGCTATTACAGCGTAAATAAAATCTGTATGTGGAAATGGCAGGTAGAACAACTTTTGAACACCGGCCATTAACCCCTGACCAAACAACCCACCGGTAGCAACTGCCATCTGGGATTGCAGAACCTGATAGCCAGCTCCAAGAGGATCAGCTTCCGGATCAAGGAAGGCGAGCAGGCGTCGAACTCGATACGGTGCACTTGCCAGCACCCCATAAAGTATTGGAACCCCAGCCAAGATTAACCCAAAGACATAGCGATAGCTCAGGCCTGCCGCAAACACCATAATGCCCACGATGACTAAGACCGTAAAGGCCGTTCCGAAGTCAGGCTCTAGCAATATCAAGCTGCAAATTACACCAGTAGTAACGGCGATCGGCACCAATGCATGAGTCACCCTGTTGATGGTATCCATCCGTCGCTCAAGCACAGACGCGGTATAGATGATTATCGCCACCTTAGCTAGCTCTGATGGCTGCACCCCGATACCACCGATAGCGAACCAGCGTCGAGTGCCATTAATAGCCGGGCCAAAGAAAACGACAACTAGCGCAGCTATGGACACACCCAACCCAGTCCAAATCACAACCGGTTGTCTTAGTAATCGGTAATCAACCCGGAGAGCTACCAACAACAAAAAAAGTCCAAGAACCACCCAAGTCATTTGTTTAAACAGGAAGTAATACGGCGGTTGTTGATAATTTGCCATTGCCAAGGCTGCTGATGCGCTATAAACCATCACCACGCTAGCGCCAACCAAGAGGAGGGTAGCTAGAAACAACAACTTGTCAGACTTCAGCTTTCGCGCCATACTTTTTCAGCTAACAGTCACAATTAACTGCGGTACCTCTAAAGATACAACTGCCCAAACCCGATAACATGGGCGAGACACGGGAGATTGAATCCATGGTCGAACACACCGCCACAGAAGACCCCTCGTGACCAAAACGGAGGCTTGGACATTAGTGGCGAAGCGATCAACAACTGGGTTGTGACCCGAAGGCTCAACCCCACCGTAAACAGACCGCACCTACGCATCGTGAGCGGTCAGCAGTCATCAACCGCGAGCGAGGTGAAGACACCAACCTCGCAAACCGAGGCAGCCTGCGTTCCCAGCGGCCGACTCTTCACCGCCGCAACGCGGCTGATGACTGCTCACTGCTCACGATGCTTTTCGACCTCCTCCTTCAATCGATCAACAGCCTGACCAAACACCAGTCCCCTATCGGCATAATCGCGGAACATGTCCAAACTGGCGCAGGCTGGCGCAAGTAAAACGGTGCCTCCTGGAACAGCCAGACCATAGGCTGTTCTCACAGCATCATGCATTGAAGCTGCATCAACAATCCTGACCAATCCACTTAGCTCGGCATGTATCCTGTCTTGTGCCTCACCAAGTGCGATGATCGCGTCAACCTGAGATTCAATCGCCCGATGCAGTAACCCAAAATCGCCGCCCTTGAAACGCCCGCCCATGATGACAACCAGATGGTCACCACAATTTTCGATCGCACACCTAGCGGCCTCGATGTTGGTTGCCTTTGAATCGTTTATAAACCGGACACCTGCGACCTCCCCAACAAGTTGTAAGACGTGATCGAGCCCAGAAAAATTATCAACAGTAAGGGTCATATCACTGGCGGATACTCCAATGAGATCCGCAACCGCACTAGCGGCCACAACATTGCTCAATTGGTGGCTACCTATCAAGTGGACGGCGGACAATGGAACAAGTCTTTCGTCACCAGTCACAGACCTTCGAACAATCGCGTCATTTTCCACGACCACACCCGCACTTATCGATCCGGTGAGGGCATACGCTACCCGCCGCCCTGAACTGTCCTCTGCCAAACGCAGTACCTCTGGATCGTCTGCATTAATCACCAAAGTGTCCGAGGCCGTTTGATTAGCAAAGATCCGCGCCTTTGCTGCAACATAGGCTGAATAACTCTCATGCCTGTCCAAATGATCACTGTGTAGATTAAGCAGAACGGCAACTGATGGCCGAAATGTTGTCGTCAATTCCAATTGAAAGCTCGACACCTCCACCACGTGAATCATTTCCGGTGTAGATGCCTCGACTTGCGCACTCAGTGCCATTCCTACGTTCCCACCAACTAAGACGACACAACCACCAGCCTCAAGCATTTTCCCGAGAAGCACCACTGTCGTCGACTTGCCCTTGGTTCCGGTGACAGCCACGACCCGTCCACGCAACCACCTCGAGGCAAGCTCGACTTCACTAATAACCGGAACCTTCCTATGTCGAAGTCGGTCAAGTCCCTCGAGAGTTGGAGAAACTCCTGGGCTGAGCACAACTAGATCTGCATTCTCTAGTGTCCTAGTAGCGTGCCCTCCTAGCTCCAACTCCACGCCGAGATCGCGCAAACCAATAACCGACTGGTCAACCTCTTGGCGCCGTTCGGTCAAGACAACACTTGCCCCCCGATCTACCAACAGACGAGCCGCCGCGATCCCACTCCGTGCAGCTCCTATAACCACGACCTTCGCACCAGTCACAGAAAATTCATTCATCGCAGCTTTAATGTCGCTAGGCTAAAACACGCAAAAACCACTGCTGCAATCAAAAATCGACTAAGCACCTTTGGCTCACTCCATCCGATCAGTTCACAATGATGATGTAGGGGTGCCATCCTAAATACACGCTGTCCGGTGATCTTGAAGTAACTCACTTGAATCACTACCGAAAATAGCTCGATCACAAATACAGCTCCAACGATTGGGAGTAACAGCTCTTGCTTAATTAATATTGAGACGGTAGCTAGAGCCCCCCCCAACGCCAGAGAGCCCACATCACCCATGAACAACTCTGCGGGATGCGAGTTGAACCAGAGAAACCCGAGGCCAGCCCCCACAAGGGCTCCACAGAACACGGTGAGTTCAGCTGCCGGAGCAAAATGTGAGAGTAATAAATATTCGGCGAAAATCGCATGCCCGGTCACATAAGCCAAAGCGGTAAGGGCTGCTGCCGCAACTGTGAAAAGGCTAATGGCTAAACCGTCCAAGCCGTCACTTAAGTTGACCGCATTTGAGAAAAACACTAACAACAGAACGCCGAAAGGAACGTAGACCCATCCGAGGTCCGGGGTAAGCCCCTTAAAAAATGGGAAAATCAGCTCTGTGTTGTAGAGCTCTCGTTCGCTCAACCACAACAAAGCTAGGCCGACAGATATGGCTACAACGCCCTGACCGATCAACTTATAGAGAGGTCTCAAACCGCGATGTGTCTTGTGAACAACTTTCAAGTAGTCATCCAAGAATCCAACGACACCAAATGCCAAAGTAGAAAGCATCGCAACCCAAATAAAGGCATTAGCAAGATCTCCCCAAACTAATGTTGGAACAATCGCTGCGGTCAAAATCAGCAACCCTCCCATCGTGGGGGTTCCAGCCTTCGATTGATGCGTGGCTGGCCCGTCATCTCGGACAACTTGTCCTATCTGAAACCCTCTGAGAGTTCGGATCAACCAGGGACCCATGACGAGGCTAATCGCGAAAGCTGTCAACCCAGCCGCAGCTGTTCGAAACGTGATGTACTGCACCAGATTGAAAGATGGATGAAGCAGGTGATAGAGCATTACGAACACTCCGCTAAGAGCCGCTCCACCACCAACTCGACTCGAACACCACGTGAGCCTTTCACGAGCACCATATCGCCATCTTCCAGCATGCCTACAAGCCGATTTGCTGCTCCTTCACTGTTGTCACAGTGAAGGACTCGATCGGCAGCAAGGCCCGCTTCGACGGCTGCTGTGCCTACCGCCCTGGCTGGAGCTTCTCCGACGGTAATTAATAGACCCAATCCAGCTTCAGCCGCTGCAAACCCAACCCGACGATGCAGGGCTGTCGAACGCTTGCCTAACTCAAGCATCTGCCCAAGCACCGCAACTCGGCGCCCTCTTCGAAAATCACGACGCAAAGGCACCAGCGCAGCTTCGACCGCTAACGGATTGGAGTTATATGAATCGTCGACCAAGACGATCCCTCTCTGCAGGTGATGGACTTGACCTCGATGCGGTGCTGCTTGAAGCTTTGACACTCTCTCAGCCGCCGCCTCAAGTGGCACCTCGAACTTGACCGCAACAGTCATTGCCGCCAGCACATTCGACAAATTAGACCGACCCAGTAACGGCGTTGAGACCATGGTTGAACCGACCGGTGTCCGAATCAGTGCCCGTGTGCCCTCCAATCCTCTATCTTCCACTTCGGCAGCAGCAACAGATGCCTCAGGACCAAAACCGAAGGTTTCTATTTGGCCAGGAAAGTCAGTGAGACGGGTCATAATGCGGCGATCTTCTGCGTTGACAACTACTGTGGTATCTACAGACGCTCCTTCCAAGATTTCTGATTTAGCATCTGCAATACTCTCGATAGAAGAGAAAAACTCACTATGTACCTCAGCTACGTTTGTCCAAACACGAACATCGGGCTCAGAAATCTCCACCAAACGACTGATCTCTCCGGACCTATTCATTCCAAGTTCCACAACAGCAACTTCAGGTCGTGTCCGAAGCTCCAACAATGAAAGCGGAAGCCCGATAGCATTGTTCAAATTTCCCCGACTTCTACAAACACGGTAACGAGCCTCCAACAAACCAGCTGTCAGTTCCTTCGTGGTGGTCTTTCCGATGCTTCCCGTGATCGCTACCACTCGCGCATCCGATATTCGCCGTATATATCTAGCCAACAGCTGAAATGCAGACAATGTGTCGTGGACGACAATGCCTACTCCAGTCGGCATTCCCAACGCCGATTCGTGGCTGACCAGCGCGCCACACGCTCCACGTGCAAACGCCTCGGATACAAACTCGTGGCCATCGTAACGATCCCCACGAATCGCTACAAAGAGGTCGCCAGGAGCCAGAGAACGAGAATCTATCGAGAACCCGTTTATTGGGGTTTCGCCTCCAACCATCACTTGTCGTCCGTCGACGACCCTTGCAATTTCCCCTAGTGTCATTGCTCACAACCAGACAGTCACCCAGCCCAACTTCCACAAGGTCGACACTATGACTCATTCCCCTTAAACCACCATCCCTGCACGTCTCTTCTTAAGCGACCCTCTCGCGGCCATCCTGTCATCAAAGGGAACTCGCTTGTCACCAAAGTGTTGTTCCACCTCATGACCCTTCCCGGCAATCACGACCGAATCCCCTGGCTCCGCTGAGGCAATCGCGTAGTCGATCGCTGCAGCTCGGTCATGGATAGCAATATCTACCAGGCCTGAAGCCTGCCTATTCGTTGACACGATACCGTGCTGGATCTCCTTTATGATGGATTCAGGATTTTCAGACCTCGGATTATCCGTGGTCAATATCACCATTTCGCTAAGACGCGCTGCTACAGCGCCCATCAAAGGCCGTTTATCTCGATCGCGATCACCACCACATCCAAATACCGTGATGACCCTGCCATCGCCTAGTTCACGCACAGCGCCCAGTAAGGCCCGAAGAGCATCGTCCGTGTGCGCAAAATCCACCACAACCCATACGTCGTCACCTGAAGCCGACACTACCTCAAATCTCCCAGGCACACCCTCAAGAGCAGCCACGCCCTGCTGGATCGCCGGCAGCGGCACCTCGAGCGCAACCGCCGCTGCCACTGCAGCCAGTACGTTGTAAACATTAAGCCGACCTGGCAGCGATGTTTTTAAGTGCAACTGACCGATAGGAGTCCGTACATCAAGCGACGTACCGGCTAACGTTGACTCAATCCGGTCTGGCATGACGTCTGCCACCTCGTTGATCCCGTAAGTAACCGGACGTGCGACCTGACTCACAAGGCGGCAACCGTATAAGTCATCGATGTTGATAATTGAAGGTGCTTCGTCAGGCAACATTCCAAACAGTCGCCTTTTAGCTTCAAAATAGCTCTGCATATCTGAGTGGTAGTCAAGGTGATCCCGTGTCAAGTTCGAGAACACACCAGCAGAAAAACAAGTCTCATCTACACGGCGCATAGCTAGCGCGTGAGAAGAAACTTCCATCACACATGCCATGCAACCATGCTCAACCATCTCATGCAGAAGCCCTTGAATTTTTGGTGCCTCTGGGGTTGTGAGTTCAGTCTCGCTTTCACGACCACCTGTAAGATAGCCCACGGAACCGATTCGCCCACACCTCCAACCAGCCGACCTAAATATTGATGACAACAAATAGGTTGTCGTAGTTTTTCCGTTAGTACCAGTAACTCCCACTACCTTCAAATTTCGACTAGGATCGCGATAGAATGCCGAGGAGAGTTCGGCAAGTGCGAGCCGAGCATTATCAACTCTCACCAAAGAGCCACAGTCAACATCAGCAGGGTTCGAAGTCGACACGACCAAAACAGCTCCACGATTCATCGACTCTGAGGCGAAATGGTTACCATCATGATCCTGCCCTCGGATCGCCACAAAAACAGATCCCGGGCCAATCTCTCTTGAGTCGCAAGATATAGAGGTAACGGAACGATTCAACACTGCCGGATCAACAATCTGAGCAACCCCTCCCACCTCCAGCACACCAGACAGGCGCGGAACCAGCTCCCCCACTGTCATCGTTTTGACCTCAACTCAGAAACCGCCTTCTTGGTGCGATCCAACCAGATGGTAAGCTCCTGCCCTCTACCAATAACCTGACCAGGTTGAGGCGCTTGGGCAGCAACAAAGCCAGAGCCCGTGAGGCGACTAGACAGTCCTAGACCTGTCGCTATTGCAACAGCCTTCCTGGCACTAAGTCCCCTCAGATCAGGCATAAATCCTTCAGAAACAGATTCAAGCTCCAGCGGTGTACTAACCTGAACCTGCTGAACCACTCTGGGGACAACCGGCGCAAGAATAGGAGGGGGAGCATCTACATTTGGTGGGATTGCAAGGTGCCTGAGGGAAGCCTCCGCAATCCGCTTGAACGCCGGTGCTGCAACAGATCCCCCGAAACGCGCAACATCATCAATAACGACGAGAATAGTAAGAGCGGGTTTAGTAGATGGCACGAACCCCACAAATGATGCAACATGGTCGGTTTCTGAGTAGCGCCCGTTCACAATCTTTTCAGCTGTACCCGTCTTTCCGGCTACGGTATAACCGGCCAGCCTAGCGTTTCTGGCTGTTCCCCGCGAAACGACATCCTCCATAATCCGTGTCAACATTGAGGCTGTCTCTTGGGTAACCGCCCTCCGGATTACCCGCCCCGGAACTTCGCTATGACTATCTGAGCTCCTCAACCCCCTTACCAAGCGTGGAGCCATCAATTCACCACCATTGGCAACAGCGTTCATCGCAACAGCCATTTGTAATGGGGTAACAGAAATGCTGTAACCCATAGCTACACGAGCTAACGTGCTCTCGGTAATGCGCGATGGATCATGGACGATGCCTCGACTCTGCCCAGGAAAATCGATGGCGAACGCCTGGCCAAACCCGAATCGCCGCACATAGCGTCCAAGCCGCTCTGGCCCTAGCTTGACCCCTATCTTGCTAGCACCGACATTACTTGATTTGACTATGACATCTGCGAACGACAGGGCACCGTAGCTTCCGACATCCCGTATTGGACGACCACCGAAGTAAATCACCCCTGGGCTTACATCAATGATCTCGTCTTGACGAAACACTCGCTCTTCAAGCGCCGCTGACGCCGTTACGATCTTGAATGTGGAACCTGGCTCGTAGACATCCTGAGTAGCTCTGTTGCGGCGAACATCGGCTGTCGAAAGTGCAAAGTCATTTGGATTGAATGTCGGTTCGTTCGCAAGGGCAAGAATATCTCCTGTGCGAGGATCAAGAACGACAACGCTGCCTCCAGCGGCATCATGCTCGAGCACCGCCGCCCGAAGTTCCCTCTCAGCGATGTGCTGAAGGTACTTATCAATGGTAAGTTCTAAACTCGCTCCCGTAGTTGGCGGCCGCTCAACCCGGCTAAACGTTCGTCTACGTGCATCGACCTGTATCTGCACCCTCCCCGGTCGACCCTTCATCTCTTGGTCATAGCGGGATTCGAGGCCGTGTAACCCTTGATTGTCAATGCCAACGTATCCAATTAAATGACTAGCTAATTCTTTATTAGGATAAAAGCGCCGGTCCTCCTTGATTAACCCAATCCCTTTGAGGTCAAGATCTCTGATTTGCTGAGCCGCATTCACGGACACGTGTCGGCGAACATAAGCAAACTGCCTATCCGGCTGACTTAGCCTTTTCTGAAGCAATTTGATTTGACTCCCGTCGCAACCAATCACCTCACACAGCAACCCGACTGTTTCTAACGGCTCCTCGACGTCAACAGGCACGGCCACCACTGTGTCAGCCTCTACGCTGTAGGCTAAGACACGGCCTTCGCGATCAAGAATCTCCCCGCGCTTAGGATGAGTCTCGATAGACCGGGATTGCTGACGCTCAGCACGCTCGACAAACTCGTCATACCTAACAACCTGCAATTGAACTAAGCGGGCCTCAATAGCTATCGCCCACAAAACCAAAACAGCCACTGTAAATGAGACTCGCCGGCGCAGTGTGTGACGCCAGCGGCTCGCTTGGTGGGAGTTGGTCGCCATAGTCGTCGCCTTGTTTTACGGCTGTTGCCCAGACAGCCCACCTGTCTCCCGAATAGCCAACACCGACCGGGCTGGCGGAGGTGTGTGAGAAACGCGCTCGAGAATTTGGGCATCCGAAAAGCCGGGCGCGATCAAATCAAGCTCCTGGATTGCGATCTTTTCGATTCGCCCAGGGGAGCGCAAAGTCTCAATTTCCAGACGCAGATGCCGATTTAACTCAAGTTCTGTCGCTTTCTGTTTCTCCAATTCAACAATTTCATACCCATGGCTAAGCAATTGAAAATTTTGCCAAGCGGAAAAAAGCACAACCGCGACAAGACATACCCCTATGAAAATTGACCTCCATAGTTCGCGCTGCCGACTCTTATCAATCTCTCGGATGATCGGAGAGTTATGGATCTCCCTCCTAATATCAAAGTCAAGGTCAAGCCTAGTCATGACCCCCTCCGGACCACCCGCAGCTTTGCGGACCGCGATCGAGGGTTTCGACTGAGCTCGGATACACCTGGCCTTATCGGTTTGCGAGTCAGAACCCCAAAAGCCATTTCTCCACCTCGCTCGAGTTCCCGGAAGGCGTACTTCACAATCCGATCCTCCAGCGAGTGGAAACTGATGACGGCAAGCCTAGCCCCATCCCTCAACCGGCTGGCGGCTGAATGCAGGAACACATCAAGCCCCTCAAGCTCCTGATTGACCCAAATTCGAAGTGCTTGAAATGTTCGAGTCGCCGGGTCTATCCGAGCTCGACCTCGGTGCCGAACTGCCCTGCGCACGATTGCCGCAAGCTCAGTTGTCGTGCTCACCGTGGCGTTATTCAGAGCCTCCACAATTGCTCTAGCAATCCGGCGGGAGTGACGCTCCTCTCCGTATTTATAGATGATGTCTGCCAATGATTCTGGTGTTACACCTCGAAGCATCTCAGCAAGCGTTTCGCCTTGGCTACGGTCCATCCTCATATCCAATGGACCTTCTCGTCTAAAACTGAAGCCCCGTCCTTCAGCCTCCAACTGGATGGAAGAATGCCCAAGATCGGCAAGTGCTCCATCGATCTCCCCAATTCCAAGACGAGCCAACACCTCATCAAGGCACCTGTAATCAGCATGCACTAGCTCTACCCGGTTTCTCCAGGCGGCCAATCGTTCACGCGCTAACGGCAGCACCTCCGCATCCCGGTCGAGGCCTAACACCCTAGTCGCCCCCCCTTCAAGTAGCGCCGCTGCGTGTCCACCGGTACCAACAGTACAATCAACAACCAGCCCACGCCCCTTGGGAGTGAGCATGCTGGCTATCTCCGCCTGAAGCACTGGCTCGTGTAGAATTGCTGCCATTAGATGCCAAATTCGGATAATGCTTTAGCGTCATCGTCAGTGAAAGGTTCGCCATCCAGGCGTCTCGTAAATCGCTCGTGATTCCATACATCTAAGTGATCGTATTGACCAAAAACATCAACCTCGCCAACCATAGCAGCCGACTCCCGAAGCCTAGAATGGATCGACACGCGGCCTTGCTTGTCGAGTTCACCCGGTTGACCGAAGTAGTTCACCCGGTCTCTGAATTTGGTGCCAGCGGGCAACTGAGACGGAATCTGTGCAATACGCCGCTCAATGTCCTCCCACACCTGCATCGGATAAATTTGCACAGAATCCCCTTTGATGCTGGTTGTGAAAAGCTGACTCCCATAGCGATCCTGGATGACCATCCGAAACAACGAGGGGACCTTGAGCCTTCCCTTCTCATCGATCTTTGCCGAAAAATTTCCCCTAAGCACCCTAATAATCCACTAAAGTCCAATTCACTCCACTGCGATAGTAGAAGGCAGCCGGCTCGGTGTCAACTACCAAGAACGCAATAACTAGACGTGACTCCAAATGCTTACGCTTTATTTTCGTCTCTCGGTAACCCAACCCACCCCACCAAGGGCCTTTGACAGATGTTAAGAGCTGGGCTAATCGGACTCCCGTCAACAGGGAAAAAAACTCTCTTCCGCTTGCTGACAGGTGTCAGCGATCACACTGAAAATGCCACATTAGGGCGACAGGAATCGCAGGTTGGTATTGCTCAAGTGCCTGACCTGCGCCTCGATCACTTGACTGCGATATTTGAGCCTAGGAGACAGGTCAATGCCACGGTTGAAGTGACCGAGCTAACTGGACACGGCAGTGCTTCTATGCTCGACGTCTCGGGATTCAGAAACGCAGACGCCTTACTCCACATCGTTCGCATGTTTACCGATGCACGAGTACCCCATGTAGATGGCGAAATCGACCCAAGCCGTGATCTACAACGGATGGAAGACGAACTCATTCTGGCAGATCTAGCAGTGGCTGAGCGACGGCTCGATAAGCTCAAACAAGACTCGAAGAAAGGGAAGAACACCGAAGTCGAAGAAGAAACACGTCTCATCCAGCACTGTCAATCGGCATTGGAAAAAGGTATTCCCCTTCGCTCGATCGAGCTAAATACAGTCGACACCAAACGGATCCGAGGTTTCAGTTTTCTGTCAGCGAGACCACTCCTAGTCGTTCTCAATCTCGACGAAGCTGACGTTTCTGATCCAAGCAAGGCGATCGAGCGGGCCGGTCTTGCCAAAGTGTTATCTGGTTCTTCAATTGAAGTGGTGCATGTATGCGCAAAAATAGAATTGGAGATTGCGCAGCTAGCAGCAACCGATCGGGCCGCCTTCCTAAGTGACATCGGGCTTCTTGACTCAGGACTCGACCGTGTGGTGCGCGCGTGCTACACCCTGCTCGGCTACATATCCTTCTTCACCGTAGGGACAGACGAGTGTCGGGCTTGGTCGGTTCCGCTGGATACAGCAGCTCAAGAGGCAGCCCGTGAAATCCATAGCGACATAGCCCGTGGCTTCATCCGCGCCGAAGTTGTTCCCTACGAGGCACTAAAGGCTAGAGACGGTTCACACGTTGCTTGCCGTGAGCATGGTGAAGTCAGACTAGAGGGAAAAGAATATCTAGTGAAGGATGGAGATGTCATCAACTTTCGATTTGCAGTCTGAACGAAACATTAAAACAACAGTCAGTTCCCCAATGCCTTCCTGGAAAGTTCCATCCCCCGACTCGTGTCCCACCTTTCTCCCAACATTCAAGAGCGCAATTAATTCAAGCCCACTTCATTGAACCTTTCGATCGTCCAAACAGCCGGAGAATAACTTCGGTACATGGCCGAATAAACTGTGGCCCTCCAAACCAAGCAGAGCTTGTTTTAGCTTAAGCCCTCCAGTAAAACCTCCGATCCCTCCATTGCGCGCTATGACTCGATGACAGGGAATTAGAATGGGAATAGGGTTTCGACCTAGAGCCCCGCCAACCGCCCGACTGAATCGGGGGCCACCCAAGCAATTCGCCAGCTGGCCATAACTAGTCAATTGACCGAATTTCAGCTTTCGGGTCTCCTCAAGCACCCGTGCAGTAAACGGCGTCACAGCACTCAAATCAACCGATACCGAGAAGGCCTGCAAATTTCCAGCAAAATAAGCACCGATCTGCTTGATCACCTCAGACAGCATGGAATCGTCAGGCCACTCATTGGAGGAGTCATCTACCAAGAACTCAAGTTGTTCTTGCTCCAACGACTCTTTAAAGATCACGGCGCAAACACCGAGGTCAGTCACCCCGACATATAGCCGACCTAGCGATGTATCGAGCCAGCCAAAGCGAGCGGAAGAGGGCATGTCTGAGAGGACCGAAACCAACCTCCGGATGATGGGCATGCCAGTTCACCTTCTTGCAGTTGGATCTCCAATGAAATCTCTCGACAAGGAACAGACCCAGAGATATGGAAAATCTCTCAGTCCCGACATATGCTACGCTGGCAATCCTCTGAGAACCAGCGCCGCCGGACCGCTGGCCAAGCGTTTGTCCAGCCCGATTCGTTTTTAAAACCTTGGTCAGGGCAAGAGACGCATGGACGACAAGAGCTGGCACAGGCACTACATGTAGCAACAGACTCTTGCCGGCTCAATAATTTCTTCAAATGACACTCCCAGACCCAGGTACTAGAACACCCACTACCGAGAGAACTGCACCCGATGGTATCAACCGCAGTACACCGATAGCCCGATCGGCCACCGTGGTTGGTGTAGCAACCATGACTAGCCGTCTACTGGGGTTAGTGCGGGACCTCTCACTCGCCTACTACTTTGGGGCAAGCAACGCGATGGATGCTTTCTTTGTCGCGTTCCGCATACCCAACCTACTGCGAGATCTATTTGCCGAAGGAGTAATGAGTGCCGCCTTCGTTCCAACCTTCACACGCCGGTTGACAACTTCTGGCAGAGCGGCCGCCTGGCGACTAGGGACACAACTGATCAACTCCCTCCTCCTTATCACTGGCACCATCGTCATCCTCGGGATAGTTTTCGCAGAGCCTATCACCAGACTTTTCGCCCAGGAGTTTAGCTCTGTTCCAGGCAAGCTCGAGCTAACAATTCAGCTGACCCGAGTAATGCTACCGTTCCTAACATTGGTAGCGGTCGCGGTCGCCTGTATGGGGATGCTAAATTCCTTGAACCGTTTTTTTGTACCGGCTCTGTCTCCTGCAATGTACAACCTAAGTCTCATTTTGAGCGCGGCGTTACTTGCACCCTTGATGTCACGAGTCGGATTAGAACCGATCATGGCAATCGCCATCGGTGTCATTCTAGGCGGGGTCGGTCAAATAGCCGCACAATACTGGATGTTGCGCCGAGAAGGATTCCGTTACCGGCTCTCCTTGAACCTACAGGACAGAGGACTACGTGAAATTCTCGGCCTGATGGGTCCTGGCACCTTGGCCGGCGCAGCGATGCAAGTCAATTTGCTTGTGAACACAATTCTAGCCACCAGCCAAGGTGAGGGTGCTGTTTCATGGCTCACCTATGCTTTCAGGATCATGTACCTCCCAATCGGGATTTTCGGAGTCTCGATTGCAACGGCTGCACTTCCAGTGCTGTCCCGTCAAGCAGCAATGGATGACCTTCCCGAAATGCGACGGACAATCGCCCAAGGACTCAGGCTCATGCTCGTGCTAATGGTCCCAGCAGCAGTCGGCCTCATAATCCTGGCCGAACCGATTGTCCAACTGATTTTTGAGAGAGGCAGCTTCACCCAGGAGGATACGCAAGCAACAGCACTAGCCCTTGCGTGCTATGCCCCTGCCGTGGTCGGCTACTCGGCAGTGCGCCTAGCCGTCCCTGGATTTTACGCACTTGGGACAAGTCTGACCCCAGCTATCATTAGCATGGTAACTGTCGGTTTAAATATCGTGCTCAATCTATTGCTGGTTCGCACATTCGGCTACCCTGGCCTCGCTCTTGGCACCGCCATCGCCGCACTTGCAAACGCCGGCATGCTGTTGGCACTCCTAGGGCGCCGATTAGGCGGGCTAGAGACAACAACGACGGCGGACTGCTTCCTAAGAATCTCACTGGCGTCCCTGATCATGGGCATCATGGTCACAATGACCGATCACTGGCTAACTGCATTCCGGCAAGGCGGAAACTTATCGCTTTCAGTGCTAACGCTAGGTAGTGAAATCGTTGTTGGTGTGGTCACCCTAGCCATAGCATCACGGCTACTTGGAATAGCCGAGTTTAGCCAGGTCAAAAACCAGCTTCTGACACTCCTATCCCGATTCCGTTCGGGCTAAGCTTCAGACAACCGGACTCGCCGCCCCATGGTACGATAACAATCGATGCCACCCACCTACTACCAGTCACAATCTCCGTTTACTTTTGGGCCAGGAATAATGACCCCAGCCGTCAAGATGTTGCTTGGGGTCAATATCATTCTCTTCTTACCAGGTTACTTGATCCCGTCATTGGGCCTACTGCTACAGCAACTGTTTGGGCTTAGTCCGCAGGCTGTGTTAACGGGTATGCGGTTCTGGCAGCCAGTGACCTACATGTTCCTACACGGAAGCATCGGCCACATCCTCTTCAATATGCTTGTGCTGTGGATGTTTGGAGTCCAGCTTGAACGAATATGGGGAGCCACCTATTTCTTACGGTTCTACTTCGTGACAGGCGTTGGCGCTGGACTCGCAACTATCGTCGCCGGATTGCTGCCATTTCAGTTCAGCGAACCTACCTACCTCTCCGTGACGATCGGAGCTTCTGGTGCTACTTATGGTCTCTTGATGGCTTTTGCAATTTATTATCCCAAAGCTCCAATCTTGATGTTTTTCCTTTTTCCTGTACCTGCAAAATATTTTGTGATGATCATCGGCCTTATCGCATTCCTGTCAGTACCACGAGGTGGAGGCGTTGCGCATGTGGCCCATCTAGGCGGGCTTGTTGTCGGATACCTCTACCTGCAACGCGGTATTGGAACCAACCTGGCCAGCTTCGGTCGTTTCGGATTAGTGGCGGAGATCAAGTATCGCTACCTCCGTTGGAAAATGGGCCGACTACGTCGCAAGTTCGATGTCTATCCGAGAGACGATGACTGGAACGGACCGGTCCATTAAGAAAGGTCATTAGAAAACACCCAAAGCTTGGCTGTTGGGAGGTTCCCGGCCAACCCCTAGACCACCCTCTCCTCCCGACCGAGACTGAGTAGGTCCAGTTCGAAAGTATCCGCTAACGCTTCCATCTGATGTGGAACACCTACTGGAATCCGTAGCACTTGGCCCTCCCTTACGATAAGGTTCTCTTGGTCGATTCGTACCTTTAGGGCACCTTCCAAGACATAGACCAGTTGTTCGCTTTTGTGACTGTGTCGTGGCA
>Ga0310344_10001219_pt1 | contig 19734 bp, 19 predicted proteins | sample HC15DNA20200_MG_FD_203801 | JGI IMG/M metagenome (GOLD analysis project Ga0310344, IMG submission 203801) | Marine microbial communities from station ALOHA, North Pacific Subtropical Gyre - HC15-DNA-20-200_MG | ecosystem: Environmental > Aquatic > Marine > Oceanic | place: Pacific Ocean: North... | reverse complement strand
GCGATCCCCGAATGTTCTTCGCATTTCATTTTTATCTGCGATTTCTCGAGATCAAAAGTACTTGAAATGATTTCCTGAAGGTTTGTGTACTTCCATTCTTCGTGTCTTGTATCGGGAAAACCAGTTGACTCGAACGTCTCATAGCCCGCTCTTTGCAAGCTCGACAAACTTGTCGAAGCACTTTGCTTACACGCAGCGGCGGCTAGAAGAGACCAGTGGTCACTAGCTTCTATATAGGCCCTAGACTTCACCCGGATGCAACCGTTTCAGCGAGCCAGGCGTACCCCTTATCCTCGAGTTTGAGCGCGAGTTCCTTCGTTCCAGAGCGAATGATCTTGCCTTCAGAAAGTACGTGCACATAGTCCGGTACTATATACTCGAGAAGTCTCTGATAATGAGTAATTACGAGCATCGAGCGTTTGCGCGAGCGTAGAGAGTTAACTCCATTGGCTACCGTTTTTAGAGCATCAATATCCAATCCAGAATCTGTTTCGTCTAAAACTGCAAGTTGTGGTTCCAAAAGGAGCATTTGCAGGACTTCATTTCGCTTCTTCTCGCCACCCGAGAAACCTTCGTTAATTGATCTGTTCATAAAATCATCAGACATTTCAAGCTGCTTCATTTTCTCTTTCACAAGTGTTAGAAAATCAAAAGCATCTAGTTCATTCTCTCCTTTATGGCTTCGAATTGCGTTAAGGGAAGCTTTGAGAAAATAGTTGTTTGTAATTCCAGGGATTTCAACGGGATACTGAAAGGCAAGGAAGATGCCTTCTCGAGCTCGTTCCTCTATGGACAACTCCTTTAAAGAACGACCTTTGAAAAGAATCTCGCCCGATGTAATGGTAAAATCCTGATGACCCGCCAGGATGCTTGCCAACGTGCTTTTCCCGGAACCATTAGGCCCCATTACTGCATGAATTTCGCCACTTTCGATTTTAAGATTGATGCCTTTTAGGATCGGCTTGTCTTCAACAGATGCATGCAGATCTCGAATTTCGAGCATTATCCGACACTCCCTTCAAGACTAATTCCCAGCAGTTGCTGCGCTTCAACTGCGAACTCCATGGGCAATTCTTTTAGTACCTCTTTGCAAAAGCCATTGACTATCAGAGAGATCGCGTCTTCTTCCGAGAGACCTCGCTGACGACAATACAGAAGCTGGTCATCGCTGATTTTAGAAGTGGTTGCTTCATGTTCCACGGTAGCCGAAGAGTTTTTTACCTCCACGTAGGGGAACGTATGTGCACCACAGCGATCCCCTATTAAGAGCGAGTCGCATTGAGAATAATTGCGAGCTCCTTTGGCTTTCGGACCGATGCGTACAAGACCACGGTAAGCTTGTGACCCATGTCCCGATGAAATGCCCTTACTAATGATCGTACTACGCGTATTTTTCCCTATGTGAAGCATTTTCGTACCGGTATCTGCTTGTTGCTTGTTTGTAGTCATTGCGACAGAGTAAAACTCTCCGATAGAATCGTCTCCTTGTAGAATACAGCTAGGATATTTCCAAGTTATTGCAGAGCCAGTTTCCACTTGAGTCCAAGAAATTTTCGATTTTCTTCCTGCGCATTTTCCACGCTTTGTAACAAAGTTATAGATGCCGCCCTTTCCATTCTTGTCACCCGGATACCAATTTTGCACGGTAGAATATTTAATCGTCGATTCTTCTAGAGCGACCAGTTCCACCACAGCCGCGTGTAATTGATTCTCATCGCGCATCGGTGCGGTACAGCCTTCTAGATAACTAACAGATGCAGCATCATCTGCGACGATCAGGGTTCGTTCGAATTGACCAGTTTCCTGCGCATTAATACGGAAATACGTAGAAAGCTCCATCGGACATCTTATGCCTTTAGGTATGTATGCAAATGATCCATCGCTAAAAACGGCGGAGTTAAGAGCTGCATAAAAGTTGTCGGAATAAGGGACGACACTTCCCAGGTATTTTTTTATGAGATTGGGATGTTGTTGGACAGCTTCGGAGAAGGAGCAAAATATGATTCCCTGTTTCTCTAACTCGGCTTTGTAGGTGGTAGCAACGGAAACACTGTCGAAGACTGCGTCAACTGCTACACCTGCGAGCCTCTTTTGTTCTTCCAGGGGGATGCCTAGTTTTTTGTAGGTGTCTAGAAGCTCAGGGTCAACTTCGTCTAGACTTTCGAGTTGTTTCTTGGTTTTGGGCGCCGCATAGTAGTACATATCTTGAAAGTCGATTTCTGGGTATGTCAGTTTTGCCCACTTTGGCAGAGTCTCTTCTTTGATCATTTCAAGAAAGCGCCGGTATGCTTTTAATCTCCATTGAAGAAGCCAGTCGGGTTCGTTCTTCTTAGAGGAGATTAACCGTACGGTCTCCTCGCTAAGGCCCTTAGGCACGTATTCCGTTTCAATGTTTGTTTCGAAACCATATTCGTAGTCGCGGTCAACAAGTTTTTCAATGGAGGAATTTTCAGACATGGGGCCTCTTGGGCTCTTGTTTAATGAGCGTCTCTGGGGTTTTCAAATGCCACTTGTTTTATTTGGTTGGGGCTTGAAGAAGCGGTTGGCGAGTTGCCCACGAGTTCGGCCAGCGTAATTCTCTCTAAGGTCTCGCGGATTGCACCGTTAATTTGTATCCAGGGGTCTCGGATTTGGCAGGTTGCTTCCTGCTCGCAATGCCCTGGCCCTGCAGTACACGCCATTAGTGTTATCGGCCCTTCAAGAGCTTCAATAATATCGGAGACACGAATTTCCTTGGGCGGTAAGCCCAGTGAGTATCCCCCCTTTGAGCCTCTTCTGGAGAGAAGCAGACCTTCTTGAGCGAGCGTTTTAAGGATTTTACTCACCACGGGATAGGGCAGCAGCGTTGCTTCAGCCATCTCACGCGCGTTTTTTACGGCCTCACTCTGTTCTTCGGCCGCAGCATAATGTGCGAGAAGAACTAGGCCATAATCTGTTAACTTGCTGATTCTCAGCATATCGCCTCCGCGAGGGTTCTCCTTGAGCCCAACTGCTCCCGTAAGGGGGGGCCAAAGATATCGGACTAAGTTAGTCCTGTAAATATGGTACTTATTGAGTCTAGATTGAAAAATACGGTTTTTCAGCCACTTAGCACGTCGTTGGATATACTTTTCTCTTCTAAAGCGGCGACGGAGGTACTCGATATGCGGAATGGAGTTGTTTTGGAGATCGACGACGAGGTGGCGGTTATTACGATTAATCGACCCCAGGCGCGCAACGCGCTTGATTTGCAATCGACAGACGAGTTTAAAACTGCAGTGGCTAAGGTCGAAAACGAAGACTCCGTTCGGGCGGTCGTTTTAACTGGGGCTGGCGGGGTCTTTTGCTCTGGAGCTGATTTGCGTGAAATGGCTGATAAGGGCGCTGTCTACCAGGCGTGGGCCGGTGCCGATGGACCACTAGCAAAACGTTGTCTTAAACCGGTGATCGCTGCAGTAGAGGGCTACGCAGTAGCGGGTGGTCTGGGTGTTGCTTTGTGGGCAGATCTCCGAGTAGCCGATAGCACCGCAGTCTTCGGAGTCTTTTGTCGACGTTTCGGAGTACCGATGAGTGATGGGACACCGACGCGTTTGCCGAAGGTAATCGGCCGGGCAGGAGCCTTGGATATGCTTCTAACAGGGCGCCCAGTTAATACTGACGAGGCTTTTCGCATAGGCCTCGTTGATCGTGTCACGGCCCAGGGTGAAACTTTGCGCGCTGCGAAAATACTGGCTCGCGAAATTGCGAGGTTTCCGAACTTGGCCATGCTTGCAGATCGAACGGCTTGCTGGCAGGCATTCGATTTAGACGAAGCCTCTGCACTGCTTTCTGAAGAAAGGGGAGCTCAGGCGGCAAAAGCTAGCGAAGCTGCGGCTGGGGCGGTCAAATTCAAGGGTGGAATGGGCCGTGGAGGTTCTCCGCGTACATAGTCGAATTCGGAAGGATCCGATTCGACACTCAAGCGCCGCTAGAGGCCTATTAAGCTGGGACTCATCCGGTGTTGTTTACCGAGATCGACTGAATAGTTGCTGGAGTACTTCTGACTAGAGGTTTAGCTTTTCGGAGGGATCCTTTCCCTTAGACCTCGACGTCTGTCGCGATGGACAGCGGAGTCAAGATTGACTGGTTGTCGTGATGCCACGAGAAAGGGGGCGATTGCATTTGCCCTAGTCGGCAGATTCGCGAAGGCCTCGCTCTAGATATCACTTCGATTGCTTCCAAATTTTGCGCAAAAGAATCAGAAATACCGATACAAGCTAGGTGTCTCGACAGAGGATCCAGGGCGTTAGCGAGGTCTGAGAGGTTGTCGAAAGGGCGTAGCCTGATGAAGCGGTTGAGGGGATTCGGTCTAGGTCGATTATCAGATTCTCGAACCACTACCCATTCGTTATTCGATCCAACCAGAGTGCGCGTCCTCGGGTTGGCAGCAGCTCGGAACTCTGCATCGCTAATCGCACTTGCCAGCGCAACGTTTGCTAGATCGTCCCTTTGTCCTCTAGGCCATTTGTTCTCTGCACTCTGAAGTTGGTTCGCTAGTTCGTCGGCAAGATCATCAATTGTCCCATTCTGTACAAATACTTCTACCGGTGATAGGCACCCAAGTTGATCCCACAGTGCAATATCCAAAGCGAGTGACGTGGCAGCCTCCTGCAATTCTTGAGCAGCTTTAATTTTGCCTACAACGCCGCAAGAAATTCTGTGGCCATATGAGACCAGTCGCTTATTTGCAGGCAACTGACATCGAATCAATTCGATGGTTGCGTTGGCTCCATAGACAACTACACATTCAGATTTTCCAATTTCCTTTTCTAAGGATTTTCTATCGTCCGTTGGAGCGATCTCTACTGCCTCTGCGTGTATAGGGCTAGTTTGGGCGAGAGCCTTGAGAAATATTCGAGCAGATACTGGATCATGGCGTGAAGGCTTCACGTAAACTTTCGAGCGTAGCGCCAAGGGGAGAAGAATTCCGTGCCATGCCGGCATCGGAAGAGAGCCAGCAAGAATAATAGCAGTGTTCCGGAAGCCTCTAGGAGAAGATGTCCTAAGCGGCTTTAAGAGCTCGCGTTCGACACATTCCCAGAGATCGGTTCCGTTAAATCCATCCCATGCAACGGCCAGCCCTTTTTTAACAGTCTCAGCATGAAACCCGGTTGCCTCGGGAAGATTCGCTTGAAGAGCACTCCTTATCGGCCCATCACCTTTAGACCATTCCGTAACGAAGGCAGAGAGTAAGTCAATGTTATCCTCAAAAGGAAAGTCAAAGAGCTCAATCTCTCTGTTATGGTTTCTTCTCACTGGCTCTCCAGCATCTCGTCGATAGCAATTGAGCATCCACGCGAGTCAGAAAATTCCGAGCGTCCAATTACTTCAAATCCACCTTCAGTTCTTTTTCCAACATCAGAAGTTTGAATAGCCAAGATACTTCCCGTATTAGCCAGATCAAAAATACTGATGATTCCCAACTCGCTTAGACGGCACTCAGTTCCGGTAATGGGATCAGTTATCTGGACGCGAACCCAAGGAGGTATCATCTTCTTTCGGGGATATCCCGGTGAAAAAATATTACTGTCGTAAAATTGACTACCAAGCTCCGTCATTCCGTATTGGTTGACAATCATATTTGTTGAAATACCTAAACGTGAACTAATTTCTGCATAGAGTGTTCTGCGGTTTACTTCTCGAACTTTTCCCTTGAAGCCACCGGTTTCCATGCACCGTGCTTTTTCAGAAAGTTTAAAATTCATAGGGCAGGATCTAAGAAATTCAAGAAGGTGAACCCAGGCAAATGCTGCACCAGCAAATAAAACGGGATGACTACAGTTCTGCGCTTCATTTAATGCCTCAAGACAACTATCACGCATAAGTTCGCCTTCCTTAATAAGCCAACGACTATTGGGAAGACCGCGTTCTCTGAGCATTACGGAAAACATGTGCGAAAGAGATGAATCTGGGACCTCTTCTGCCGAAGGTGCGAGAAGAAACATTGATGCCGAGCCTTCTACATCGGGAAGAAGACCACGTTCAAAACTCGACCTAAGTGATTTTTCGTACAGCTGCAGAGTATCGAGGTGCAATTCGCCTTTAGTACTCTGGCTCGTTCCACTGGTTCGGAAAGTCTTGCAAATATAATTCTTTGGAAAAGCGCGAAGAGAGAACTCCTTAAATGCTGTCGTAGGAACAACGGGAATATCTCTCCAAGTATCTATTTCAGAAGATATGCCACGACTTTGACAAAAAGATTTATAGGGTGCGCAGTGGGTAACCTGATGACGGAATATTTTTAAAGCTAGATCATTGAAACGTTCAGAGTCTTCCTCCCAAGGTTCAGAAATCCATTTCAAAACTTCCCGATCGATCTCTTTGCGACTGATCATTGCTGGTCCTCGAGAGATTCGACGATCGTTGTTAGCGCAAAAGAAAGGATCTCTGAAGAAATGTTAAGTGGAGGAGTAATCGAAAGTACCGTTCCTTTTTCTCCTGATGGCAAGAGAATAATTCCTCGTCTGAGACATTCCTGCACGGTAGCCTGGGCAGTCGATGAATTCGTGCACTCAATTCCTATCATTAAACCTAGTCCGCGAACTTCCGATACCTTGCTGTTTTCTGTTAATCGTTCGCATAGGAAATTGAGTGCCTTGTTGCCAAGTTCTTTGGCTCTTAAGGACAGATTCATTTTCTCAATGATTTCAATACTTGCAAGAGCTGCGGAACAACCGGGAGGATGGCCAAGGAATGTTTGTGTGTGCAGTGCTTCGCCTTTTGATTTTGGCCAAGAATTCATAACGCTTTCTCTGCCGATGCAGGCGGAAATCGGCATTCCTGACGACATACCTTTTCCTAGACAAAGTAGGTCAGGTACGATTTCTTCTCGGTTACAAGCGAAAAAGGTTCCGGTTCGGCCGAAACCAGTATAGATTTCATCTGCGATGAGAAGGACCTCGTGCTTGTCGCAGAGATCGCGGAGAAACGGGAGAAAGCCTGGTTGGGGAACGTTCTCCCCTCCTCTTCCTTGGACAGGTTCTACGAGAATTGCAGCAGGCTTTTCGTTCATTGCGGCCATCGTGGCTTCGACATGATTGATATCGTCAAATCGAGCAAAATGAGTCGAACGGGGAAGCCTAGACTCAAAGGGCTTTCGAAATTTTATATTGTGTGTCACTGGTAGTGTGCCCAAAGAAAGGCCGTGGTAGGCGCCTTCAAATGCCAATATAGAACTGCGTCCAGTTTTGAGTATGGAGGTTTTGATTGCGGTCTCTACCGCGTCTGAGCCTGAGGAAGAGAGAGTCGTTCGGGATTTTCCCCCTTGAGGAAAGTGAGATGTAAGCTTTTCTAAAAGAGCCACCTTGCTTTCGCTTGGGTAAACGTCTCCCATCCCATGGAGGAGTTCCCGGGACTCGCGTTCTGCTGCTGCAACGACATCAGGATGGCTGTGGCCTACGTTTGCGACACCAAATGCGGCTGAAAGGTCGATGAAGCGATTGCCATCAACATCCCAAATATTTGCTCCCGAGCTTTTTTGCCAAAAGATAGGAGGCGGGTTTAAGCAAGTGACATCGTGCGTTTCCACCTTAGAGAGGCGTTTTGAGAGCCGTTGGCTTCTTGGCCCAGGGATCTCAGTCTTGATAGAGGGAGGAAGGCTATTTTGGGCCGACATATCTCCATTGTAGCGATTAGACTGACTGGTATTAGGTGCCTATGACAGGATCGAAGACAAAAAATGCCTGGGTTGCTTTGGGCTCCAACCTCGGAAATCGCCTCGAGATGCTCCGTTTTGCCGTTGCCTCTCTCCAGGACGAGGTCGGTATATCCATCATTAGAGCTTCGTCTGTTTACGAGACCCCTCCTCTCGGTCCACCAGGTCAGTCTTTTTATCTAAATGCAGCACTGCATTTAGAGGTTACTCTTAATCCCCAGGTACTATTATCGAAGTTGCATCGCATCGAGAGTTTGGCAGGACGAGTAAGAAGTACTACCCGCAATGAACCGAGGGTTCTTGATTTGGATCTGCTCTCGTGGGAATTTTCCTGCCTCGAGTCGAGGAACTTGACTCTTCCTCATCCACGCATGCATCAACGGGATTTCGTCTTAGTGCCACTACTCGAAATTGAACCTCAGTGGATCCACCCTAAACTTAAAAAGGGAGTGAAGGATCTCCTCAACTCCCTTCCGGAAAGTTCAGTTTTGAAACCTTTATCAGGAGTTCAACTATGGCCATTGTAGCGATTAGCCTCTCACCAGTGGGAGAGGGGGTTAGCGTCGGCAGGTACGTATCAAAAGCCATTGACGTTTTAAGGGTGCAGGAAAGGGTCCGATTTGAGGTCGGTCCAATGTTTACAACTCTTGAGGGAGACTTGCGTGAGGTCTTTGACGTTATCAGAAAAATGCAGGAGGCAATGTTTGATGGTGGAGCAGAGCGAGTCTCTACAGTAATCAAAGTCGACGAGCGTAGAGACAAGCTTGTGACCATGGAAGAAAAGTTGGCCTCCGTCCTTTAAATTAAATATTAAATTAGTAGTTAATTAGAATATATCGAATGTTGGGCTACCCTTTATCTGGAATTGTAGATAAATAGGGCAGTTGATTGTGAAACGACTTGGAACACAAATATCAAAAATACGACTTAAAAACAGTCATTTAGATAAGTTGATTGATCGCGATTTTGAATCGATGACGGCAGTCGATATCCTTACTTGGTCAGTAGATAATTTTCATCCCAGGTTGAGCCTGTCCTGTTCATTTGGAAATCCCGAGGGTTTGGTTTTGTTAGATATGCTGCATTCTATTGAACCTTCGAGCAGAGTGTATGTGCTTGATACGGGTCGGCTTCCTCAGGCGACCTACGACTTGATCGACCGAGTAAGAGATAAGTACCAAAAGAAAGTGGAGATTATTTTCCCCTCGAATTGCTCCGTTCAGGAGATGGTTCAGAAGCACGGACCGAACCTCTTCTATGAATCCTTGGAAAAACGACAACTCTGCTGCAGGGTAAGGAAGGTCGCACCCAACAAGGAGTATTTGCGGGGCCTGGATGCCTACGTCACCGGGCTACGCAGGTCGCAGAACGTCACGAGAAGTGAAACGCCTAAAGTCGAGGTGGATGGAGAAAAGGGTGGAATTTTAAAGATCAATCCCCTAGCAGACTGGACTTCGGATGATGTTTGGGCCTACGCTCGTGTTCACAAGGTACCCACCAACCGCTTGCACGGGGAGTCTTATCCAAGCGTTGGATGCGACCCCTGCACTCGAGTAGTTCCTGAAGGCGAAGATCCACGCTCGGGGAGGTGGTGGTGGGAAAACCCAGAAACACGGGAGTGTGGTCTTCATGTCGGAGAAGAGAGCGAAGGTTCAGGAATCTAAAAGGAAGTTAGAGAGCCCTACGGTGCTTTTATCGCGGCGCCAAGTTCTATTTTTTACTGCAGGGACTCTTGTCGCGCCTTATATCGCCACGAAAGCTTGGACGGTTCATCACGACGGGGTGGAGACACATCTTGATCGAGCTGTTCTGGCCGCCTTGGAAGACAGCCCCTATGTCTACGTCAGTCCCTTGCGTTCTGATGGCGAAGAAAGTCGCTGTCACGGCGAAGTTTGGTACGGATGGTACGAAGGGTCAGTCTTTATGACTTGTGAAACGAAAACCTGGAAGGTGAGAAGCGTCCAATCCGGACTCAATTCTGCCAGGTTGTGGGTGGGGGACTACGGCCGCTGGAAGGGTGTACTAGGCAAGAATACTTCCTTTACCGCCGGTCCAAAATTTGATGCAAAAGTGTCGATTTCAGACGACGAAAAGAATTTAAGTCAACTTTTCAAAGAACTTGCTCGGAAATATCCTAAAGGCTGGCGGCGTTGGGAAGACAGGATGAAGAAAGCTCACAAGGAAGGTAGCCGTGTTCTCCTGCGCTATACACCCGTCCACGCTTAACCCAGTTTTGAGGAAGGTCATTTTATGAAGCTCGGTATGATGGTTGGTTATTCTGGTGGACAAATGTCCATTAATACAGACATGGTCTTGGAGGCGGAGCGCCTTGGTTATGACTCCGTTTGGACGGCTGAGGCATACGGGTCGGATGCTGCCACGCCACTCGCCTATATCGCAGCAATTACCGAGCGGATCAAACTTGGGACGGCAATTTTTCAAATGCCTGCTCGGACGCCGGCGATGACAGCGATGACAGCGATGACTATAGATGGGCTTTCCAATGGACGATTTATTTTAGGTCTTGGTCCGAGTGGCCCTCAAGTAGTGGAGGGGTGGCATGGTGTTCCTTATGGCAGGCCGTTAACTCGAACAAAAGAGTATATCCAAATAGTTCGCAATATTTTGAGTAGAGAAGGCCCTCTTGAGCATCGCGGGTTTCACTACGAAATTCCTTTCCTAGGTGAAGGTTCCACTGGGTTGGGAAAACCATTAAAGAGTATCCTTCGCGGTCGCGCAGATATACCGATTTTTACGGCATCGATAGGCCCCAAGGGCATCTTGTGTAGTGGGGAGGTAGCTGACGGTCTTTTGCCGGTTTGGATGGATCCTCAAAAGATGAATCTTATTGAACCGTACATCGATGAGGGGTTCGCTCTCCGATCTGATGGTAAGGCCAGGGAAAGTTTTCGGGTGGCTCCCTTCGTTACTTGTATTTTGGGAGACGATTTAGAAAATTGCAGGACGCCAATCAAGGGAATGCTGTCTCTATATATTGGAGGTATGGGGGCACGTGGGAAGAACTTTTATAACGACTATGCGAGAAGAATGGGGTACGACGCGGAGGCGGACGAGATTCAGGATCTTTATTTAGCTGGTGATAAAATCGGGGCTGCGAAAAAGGTTCCCGATTCACTGGTCGATGAAGTTGCACTAGTCGGTTCATCTGACAGAATTAGAGATCAGGTTGATCGTTGGCGGGTAAAGGGTATCTCGGAGCTACTGATCACAGCGAATAACAAATCTGCGCTCAGAGTTTTGGCAGAATCCGTACTTTAGCTCAGTTTTTTTCGCGAGCCTCTTCGAGGAGTAATGCAGCTTTTTCGATATCTGAGGTGCTGATTTGTAGATGGGTTACTGCGCGAAAACGAAACTCTTCAAATGCGATTAGCAGTACCCCAAGTTCTCTGGCTGCTTGGAGAAATCTGGTGCCACCATCACACCGAAACATGACGATATTTGTGTCGGGCTCCCCTTCAACTTGGAATCCTTTTTCTTCCAGTTTTTTTGCCAATATCTTTGCGTTGCTGTGGTCTTCCGCCAAACGGTCAAAATGATGTGTCATCGCGTAAAACCCGGCTGAGGCTAATACTCCAGCCTGGCGCATGCCTCCTCCCATTCGCTTCCTGAAGCGATGAAGAGTTAGGCCGATTTCTTTGGTGGTAGCAACTAGAGAACCTACTGGAGCACCTAGTCCTTTCGACAAGCAGCAGGAAACAGTGTCAAAAGGTTCAGCCCACGTGGCGAGAGGAATGCCTGTAGCGATGGACGCGTTCCATAGTCGAGCACCATCTAGATGGAGGCCGATTTCCATTTTCCTCGTCATATTTGAGATTCCCTTAATTGTCTCTAAACCTACAATTTTGCCGCCCGCGTAGTTGTGGGTGTTCTCCAGGGCTACCAGACTCACTGGCGATCGATGAGGGTCTCTTGGAGGGATCGCGGCCTCTAGTTCTTCCAAACTGAAAGCTGATTTTTCGCCGATGGTTTCAATATGTATTCCTGCCAATCCTGCGGCTGAGCCAGACTCGTAACGAAGAATGTGGGCTCCTTGGCTTGCAATGACGGTATCCCCTGGGCGGGTAAGTGTTTGGAGCGAGACTTGATTAGCCATCGTCCCGGATGGGAAGAAAAGTCCATACTCTTTGCCCAAAAGTTCAGAAAATGCGTCCTGCAGGTAGTTAACTGATGGATCTTCACCGAAAACATCGTCGCCGACTGGGGAGTCGGACATGACCTTCCTCATTTCTGGGGTGGGGCGCGTTAGCGTGTCACTTCGAAGGTCGATATTGGGCACTTTGCCAATCTAGCGCTTCTTCTGATAGGCGAGTGGTTTTTTTAATTTGCTAACAAGGTTTTCAGTTGCTTACTTAATTAAATTATTTGAACTTAATAAGGTTCCGTAGATTGAGTTCGAAAATTTTTGTTGACTAGCTGACTTGAATTCCTAACATCCGGCGTCCTAAGGGTCTGAATTAAAACTCCAAGCAAAGACCGTAGAGCTGGCTTCAAATTGCTTGCCTAGGTCAAAAAGAGGTAAGAAAATGGCAGCTCGAAAAAAGTCCACGAAACCAGCAGAACTCATAATTTCGAAGGCTCGAGTTAAGAACGCGGTAAAAAAATGCAATGTCGGTTCGGAATTTTACGAGGCTCTCGACGCTTTTGTTCGTGAAGCTATCAAGGCGGCGGAGCAAAGAGCGGTTGGGAACAAACGAAAGACACTGAAGGCAGTGGATCTCTAAGGTCCATCTACATAGGGTGTTAGTACGTGCTGTTTCTTTGAACGTTATAGTTCGCGATCTGTAGGTTCGTCTCGGACTTGATCTGCATTGGCACTAAGTGCGTTTCCGATGCGGAACAGATGGACAAGTCCAGCTCGCGCAATTATGTCGCTCTGACTGATGCTATGAAGGCGACTCAGATAATCAAGGCCTTTTCCTGCCACGTCGATTGCCTTTTTCATAGCCTTAGGAAGTGTTTCAGAATCTCCAAGCGATAGTTTGTCGGCGATTGCCACGTGGTTAGCGAGGGAGACAAGTCGCAATAGGCCTTCTTGACGCCGGTTGTCCGGAAGTTCATTGATTACTCGGAGTAAGTTCTGGTCCTCTTCCTGTGAGGTAGTCAGAGAAGGAAGCCATACGGGTAATTCCCATTCGTTTGTTAGGGGTTCACGATCTTCGGGTAAAAAATCTCGTGATTTTTTTTTAATTGGAGCGTATATGCCCAAGGCTTCTTCGAATTCGGGGAACCCCATGTCCTGTAATCTGCCATTACGCCACCGTAGCGCCCACTCTTGGTTTTCTATATCGACTTCCCAGACAACTGCCTGCATTAATCGAAAGTAAGTCCAGTAATCTTTTTGAAAAAGTATACGGACTACCTCTAGGAGTTCTTGTAGGTCGTCCTTTTCTGCATTCGCAACAAAGTAAAATTGACCATCTAGGGTCTGAGATCTCTCTGGCGGTTCGAAATCGGAGTCGTCCTCCTTTAGGACTACGCTAATGCGACTTCTTAACCAGAGACAGACCACCTCAGGATCGAGCTCTCGGAGAATTTCCGCTAACGCGTTGTCATCGCAGTCGGAGAGTGCGCTTACCCAGTGGCCGAAAACTGAAGTGTCCGGTTCATGGTCATGCCAGGCGTCTAGGTCGACACAGGACTTTATTTGGTCGCTTGTTGCGTTTGAGACGATCCAACCAGCGTCTCCAAGGCCGACCGCTTTGAGGGTGTAACAGAGCTCTGCGTCAGGCAGGGCAGGGATGATTTTGCTGAGATCTGGGAAAAGAGCCAATAATTCGCCTCGACGAGACATTTTTGTCTCGCAAATCAAAGCGATGGCATTTTCCAAAGGAAGCGTAACTAGTTCCGCTATCGCGTTCTTACGGTGGGATCGGGCGAGCTTCAGGATTTCACTGGATTTCTTGGACGTAGAAGTTATTTCGGTCACAGGCCAAAATCTAGCGCGTGTGGTACTAGCAACGCAGCCCAAGATCCAGATCTCGCTATGCTTCTTACCGTGACTCATCTTCCCGAAATTCGAGATGCTTTTCGAGCCCATAAACCGAACGTTCTAAGCAGAGAAGGACGAAGCGAGGCCGCGGTAGCTCTCGTTTTTCGAGAAACTGAGAGTAATACCGAAGTTTTGTTTATCGAGCGAGCGCAGCACCCGGATGACCCTTGGTCCGGACATATGGCCTTCCCTGGAGGTCGTCGGGATTCTATCGATTCCAATACCCGAGATGCGGCGGAGCGAGAGACGAGAGAGGAGGTCGGTCTAGACTTGGCCAAGGCAGAATTTCTTGGTCCGCTTGTCGATCTCGAGGGATTCCGGGATGGGAAAAAGGTAGGTCTAGTTATAAGTTCTTTTGCATTTTTTCACCCAGAACCAGAGGAACTAGTTATCTCGGAGGAAGTTGCAGAAGCGCTGTGGGTTCCCGTCGAGTTTCTCTGGGAACCATCTAGACAGATAGACTATGCGTATCGGGACTCTGAGTCTTATCCCGGGATTAAGGTAAGTCCTTCGGATAGACATGTTGTTTGGGGCCTGACGTACAGGATGGTCCAAAACTTCTTAGCTATGATTGGCGCGACCTCAGATACCAGTATGGGGCCTAATCCTTAAGGAATTCCGATTTCGGGTTTGTGACCTTTACATACCTTTACGGGTAATTGGGGATATCGGCGATAGAGTGGATCTTTTTCCGCCAAACCACAGCGGATAAAGTGGCTGCCTCGTCGATTCTCTTGTAAGCGCAGGTGTTTGCAGGTACGGCAGATGCCGGAATTTGTCAAACTTGGAGGCTTACTTTCGGTCATATGATGAGTCGTTCCCTGATGGTTCGGCTTTCTTTCAAGTTGAGTCTACAATGGTCTTTTATGAACTGCTTTTCTCGAATAAACCGACTTTTTGATCTTTGTCTCCTTTGGCTAGAAAGAAACGTGACCTCTGAGCTTACTCAAGAGGACTTCGAGCGAAACCATGCTTTTCGCTGGGAACCTCACGGTGGCGGCGGTCGCTTAATTCCGATCACCCAACCGCTTGCTTTTGATCTTGCAGATCTGGTTGGAGTCGAAAAAGCCGTTCAGAGACTCGTAGCCAATACGGAGCAGTTTCTGCGCGGTTTGCCTTTCAACCACGTCCTTCTTTACGGCGAGAGAGGAACGGGAAAGTCTTCGGCTGTGAGAGGGCTTTTAAGCCGATATGCCGATCAGGATCTTAGAGTCATCGAGGTCCATAAGGTCGACCTCGCGAATGTTGCGAATGTACTTATAGAAATTCGCGAGGTACCTTTTAATTTCATTCTTTTTTGCGATGACTTGTCATTTGACGAAGGCGAGTCTGGCTATCGAGAATTAAAGGCTGCCTTAGAAGGTAGCTTGGAGGCCCCCCCTTCCAACGTTTGCATTATCGCAACATCTAATCGTCGCTATCTAATTCCACAACGAAAATCCGAAAACCTTGCGGTACACGTCGATGAGGATGGTGATCTGCATCCTGGAGAGGCACTCGAGGAAAAGCTTGCCCTTTCGGATCGGTTTGGATTGGCTTTAGGCTTCTATTCGTTTAATCAGGAGACCTACTTGTCTATCGTGCAACATTATGTCGACAAGGTCCAACTTGATTTAAATCCCGAAAAGCTTCGCCAGGAGGCCCTGAAATGGGCCCTCGATAGATCGAGTCGATCAGGGAGGACCGCAAAACAATTCGTGGATGATCTGGTAGGACGAAACGCCCTTGGGTAATCAGTCTTCACCAAGTACAAATTGCTGAAGCGCCTTCGAAAAACCATCTGCATTGTCAAGCATTACTGAATGACTGGCTTGGGCCACAACGGCGAGCTTTCCATGAGGCAGGGTGTCCACCATTTTGTCGGCGATTTCGGGGCTCATGACGTCTGATGCTGCACCTCTCACCACTAGTGTCGGGCATGGAATTCTTCCCAAAGCAGTCCACATCTCCTTGGTCGTTTTCTTGGAGTGCTCTTCTTGCAACTCCACTGTCATGTTTTGACGGGAAAGATGGAACTTCGGGTCTGTTTTCTGTTCGAATAGACCATCAGATCTGAGAGTCAAACCATATTCGACCAGACGTCTTCGTGATGTCGGACTTGCGTTAGGGTAGTTGCGGCCGATCAGCTCTGCATACGCCTCCTTAGAGGTGAAAGTTTGCCCGCGTCTCTTTTCTGTATCATTTCGTATTCTGCCCGTACCACGCTGATCAAATTCGGGCCCTGTATCCACTAGTACAAGCCCCGCCATTTTTTCGGGATAGGTTGCACCAAATAACATTGCAGCCCGGCCGCCGAAGGAGTGGGCGACAAGGACTACCCGATCTATGGACAGGGATTTCGTAAGTTTGTCTAAGTCCCTGACATGAAAGGGGTAGTCATAACGCTGGTTTGGGTCGCGATCGGAATCGCCATGTCCTCGGAGGTCTATGGCAATTGTGCGGTAGTAGGGCGCCATTTGAGGAGCAAATTCATCCCAAACGTGGCAGTCATTACCAAAGCCATGAATCAAAAGCATAGGTGTGCCTTCGCTGCTCCACTCCATTAGATGGAGGCTCAAGCCATCACTGGCTTTCAGTCGTAAGGATCTGGGAAAGTCTTTTACGGTGCTCATTGCCACATCCTACTGGAAAATCGCTACGATCCGCTGCCTGCCTGGACTTAAAATAGAGTCTGGGGCTAAGGAACGGAGTATAGGCATGAGCGAGATAGATTTGACCGAAGCTAAAAGGGAAATTAATACCCCTTTGGGTACCAAGCGTATTTGCGATCTTGGAGTTGCGGGTAAGTTTGACCACCTCCCCTATTCAATTAGGGTCTTGCTCGAGGCGGTTATTCGCCACTTTGACGATTATGTGGTTACTCAAGATCATGTTAGAGCGCTTGCCAGCTACGATGCGAAGGTAGTAGGAGAAACGGAAATTCCTTTCAAACCCGGACGAGTTGTCCTCCAGGACTTCACGGGTGTTCCTGCAGTTGTGGATCTGGCGGCAATGCGTTCTGGCATAGTGAGGATGACGGGAAACCCGGGCGCAGCTCAGAAGGTAAATCCTCTGGTTCCCTGCGACTTAGTGATCGATCATTCCGTGCAGGTAGATGAGTTCGCCCATTCGCGGGCGTCGCAGATCAATACGGAAAAAGAATTTGAGAGGAATGGTGAACGCTATCGATTTTTGAAGTGGGGTCAGCAAGCCTTTGATAATTTTCGAGTTGTACCACCCTCTACGGGAATTGTTCACCAAGTCAACTTGGAGTACTTGGCTAAGGTGGTTTGGGAGGAGCACGATGTGCTCTATCCCGATTCTTTGGTAGGCACTGATTCGCACACAACAATGATAAATGGACTGGGGGTCCTAGGCTGGGGAGTTGGAGGAATCGAGGCTGAGGCAGTTATGCTAGGTCAACCGATTTACATGCTTATCCCTGAAGTTATTGGAGTGAAGCTAAACGGCGAATTATGTGAAGGAGTAACGGCTACGGATCTGGTCCTTTACGTGACTGAAATGCTTCGAGAGTATGGTGTCGTCGGGAAGTTCGTGGAATTTCATGGTCCAGGGTTGGCGAAGATGCCACTCGCTAACCGAGCCACTATCGCAAACATGGCACCTGAATACGGTGCCACCATGGGTTTTTTTCCTGTAGACGAACAGACCGTGAAATATATGACTCTGTCGGGCAGACCTCAAGAGCTTATAGGCACAGTTGAGACCTACTGTAAGGAAAATGGGTTCTGGAGAGAAGATTCTGACACAATTATTTATAGCGCCGATCTTGAATTGGATCTGTCAGATGTAGAGCCCTCTCTCTCTGGCCCCAAGAGGCCGCAGGATAGGATAAGCCTAAGCCAAATGCAGGAGACTTGGCACGATGCTTTGGAGGAAACGTTTAGCAAATCCGAGCAGGCTCAAATGCAACGTTCCGGATCTAAAAATGGAGGAGTACCGGTAAAGTTAGAAAACGAGCGATTTGATTTGAAGGACGGAGCAGTTTGTATTGCAGCTATCACGTCGTGTACAAATACTTCAAATCCCGAGGTCATGATGGCAGCCGGTCTTGTGGCCCGAAAGGCGAATCAGTTAGGTTTAACAAGAAAGCCCTGGGTAAAAACTTCATTAGCTCCGGGATCTAAGGTAGTAACCGAGTACTACAAAGATGCAGATCTTCTCTCAGACTTGGATGCCATTGGTTTTCATGTTGTTGGCTATGGGTGCACAACGTGTATCGGCAACTCGGGCCCCTTACCCACACCGATTTCTCAAGCGATCGCCGAAAACGAATTGGTAGTGTGTTCAGTTTTGTCAGGAAATCGAAACTTCGAAGGACGGATTGGACCAGATATTCGTGCGAATTATCTCGCATCTCCACCCTTGGTTGTTGCATACGCTCTCGCCGGTACGGTCAACATTGATTTGCAGAATGATCCCATATCCAGGACCGAAACTGGCATTGATGTTTATTTGCGCGACATATGGCCCTCGCAAGCCGAAGTCGAAGAATTGGTTGCAACCACACTCGATAGTCGACAATTTACTTCTCAATACGATTCAGTTTTTACGGGCTCTCGTGAATGGCAGGAAGTGTCGGCTCCTTCAGGAGAAATTTACGAATGGGATGATGAATCAACATATGTCCAAGAACCACCGTTTTTTGTTGATCTGTCTTCTCATGTAGATCCAATCTCCAGTATTTCGGGTGCACGCGTTCTTTGTAAATTCGGTGACTCGGTTACAACGGATCATATTAGTCCGGCGGGCACTATTGCGACTGGTACTCCAGCTGCGAGATATTTGGACGAACGGGACGTTCCAGCGACTTTATACAACAGTCTCGGCTCAAGGCGGGGCAACGATCAAATTATGACGCGCGCCACCTTTGGAAACATTCGAGTTAAGAATCAACTTGCGCCCGGAACGGAAGGAGGATTCACAACAGATTTCTCTGGATGTGATACGCCCAAGAATGCTACTCCTCTCCCGAATAATGCGGCGAGGCAAGGAATTGACGGCTATCCCGTGAGATATATTTGTGATGCAGTCGAGAACTATAAGACGACTGACACCCCCTTGGTCGTTTTGGCCGGTGCCGACTACGGAATGGGATCAAGTAGAGACTGGGCTGCTAAAGGTACTTTTTTACTCAATGTGCGTGCAGTCATCGCTAAGAGTTTCGAGCGGATTCATCGTTCTAACCTCGTCGGCATGGGGGTTCTTCCCTTATGTTTTTCTGAGTTGGAAGGCCATGAGGAACTAGGCTTAGAGGGAATAGAGTACTTTGAGATCCCCCTAAACGATGATCTAAAACCACGTCAAACTATTGAAGTTTCGGCAACTCATCCTGAGACGGGTAAAGTAAGCCGATTCGAAACAATTTGTCGAATAGATACTCCGGTTGAAGTCGACTACTTCCGCAACGGAGGTATTCTTCATACCGTTTTAAGGAATATGGCATCGGAATAGTTGTTGGTTTCTTGTGCAGACTGGATAGCGATTAGCGTCAAATAGATGACGGAAGCCGTCAAAGGGTTTTAGTGACCTTGAATATATCAGTCATCAGATGAAGAAAAACTTTTTTGTAATCGCTAACCCAGCTTCAAATTCAGGAAGAACTGAGAGTCGTCTTTCAGGCTTAAGAGACCGTCTAACCCGAGAAGGTCTTTGCAATGAATTTCACATTTCAAAAAATAGAGAAGAGCCTTCGGCTCTAGCTTTGGAGGCTGCACAGTCGGGCTTTTCGACAATTGTTTCCGTAGGTGGGGATGGTACCTCGAGTCAAGTAGCTCATGGAATTTTAATGTCAAAGAGGAACCTCAAGACAAGCCTTGCGCTTTTACCTATGGGGACAGGTAACGATACAGTCCGCAATTTCGGACTTCCCCAAGACCTAGACGGCGGTATTTCCTTGCTTTCTAAGGGAACTTCGAATTATGTGGACGCAGGGTGTGCCGAATTTAACCTTCATGGTTTACCTCGTCTGAGATATTTCTTGAATTCAGGAAGCCTAGGGATTAGTGCTGAAATTGCTGCGTCTATTAATTTGGCAAAGGAGCATCGTAGA
>Ga0310344_10001218_pt1 | contig 19735 bp, 18 predicted proteins | sample HC15DNA20200_MG_FD_203801 | JGI IMG/M metagenome (GOLD analysis project Ga0310344, IMG submission 203801) | Marine microbial communities from station ALOHA, North Pacific Subtropical Gyre - HC15-DNA-20-200_MG | ecosystem: Environmental > Aquatic > Marine > Oceanic | place: Pacific Ocean: North... | reverse complement strand
CGATACAACTCATCCAGCCGAGGGATCTCATCGTCAGTCACAGCCACTATAAGTTTGCCGCACATGTCGTATCCAATACCCTTGGCGTCGCAAAAATCTCTCAGAAGTTTTCCTCCGGTTGAACAGAAATTAGCTTTTTGAGAGCCCGGAGCGTAATAAATGCCAGCATGTATGACACCACTATTATGTCCAGTTTGATGCTCGGCTACTTTGTCTTCTTTTTCTAAAACAGCTACCTTGAGGGACGGATAATCCGCCGTCAACTTCATTGCGGTGGCCAAGCCGATGATGCCACCACCTATAACTGCCAAATCGTAACTTCTATCAACCATAATTTCTCCCAAATTAACAAGGCTGGAAATACTTCCAAATGACCTAAGATGTAGCACGGCGCATTCTAGCATGTAGATTACAATCAATGCTCTAACAGCGCTTTTCAGGCAGCGCCCTGAGATAATGGTTCTATAAAACAACAAAAGAAAAGGAGAACGATGTGGAAGATCACAGTCAATGGATATCTCTCACTGATGTACTCGCAGCAAGAAAAAGAATTTCTCCATTTATCGTTAGAACACCCCTTCACAGGCACTTAGGGCTTGAGACTTTTCTGGGCACTGAGACTTATGTAAAACATGAAAACCACCAGAAGCTTGGAGCTTTTAAAGTACGAGGTGGAGTAAACATGGTTTCTCAGATGAGCAAGGACGAATTGGAAAAAGGTATCGCCACTGCTTCAAGTGGAAATCACGGGCAATCGATTGCATATGCTGCAGGTATGTTCGGCGCAAAATGCTATGTTGCCGTACCGAAAGGAGCGAATCCAGGCAAAGTCCAGTCAATGCGTAACATGGGTGCGACAGTTATAGAACACGGTGCCCATTTTGGTATGGCAAACGACCACATTATCAACCTGTCCAAAGAAAAAGGCTACCGATATATTCATGCGGTAAAAGATACAGTGCTTTACCAAGGAGTTGGCACATATACCCTTGAAATTCTGGAGGACCTTCCCGACGTCGACACAATCATTGTGCCAGTCGGTGGTGGAAGTGGAGCTTGTTCGACGGCGGTGGTTGCAAAAAGTGTAAATCCAAAAATCGAAATCATTGGAGTACAAGCTGACTCTGCCCCGGCAGTTTATGATTCCTGGCATGCCGGCTCTCTAAAGTCAGCGAGAATGGACAGCATAGCGGAAGGATTGGCTACTGACGCAGCCTACGAACCGGCGTTATCAATGCTAAGGGATTTATTGGACGACTTCATACTTGTAAGTGATGAGGAAATGGAAGATGCAGTCCTAATGTATCTTGAACATACCCGAAACCTAGTTGAACACGCAGGTGCAGCCAGTCTAGCTGCTGGTATCAAAATAAAAGAGCGATTAAAGGGTAAAAAAGTAGTCCTGATCGCCAGTGGTGGCAACCTTTCAATGGCTCATTTAAACAGAGCACTTGAGAGACAAAGAGATTAATCAATGACAGAAATATCTAACAATAGCCTTGGAATAGAATTATTTCCGGAATTTAAAACCCTTTATGCGTTGATTTCGTCCGAAGTGAACGGATTAGATGATGCTCAACTAGATTTCACATCGGACAAATGGGGTTGGTCAGAATGGAGTATTAGAATGCAGCTAAGCCACATGGCATCTTTAATACCTCGTTGGCTGGTTGCCCGATGGGGCCAGGAAACTTTTCCAGATGGAAATCATGGACTTGGTAACTTGACTCCCATTGTTGACTCACCCTCTGATAGAAGACTAGATGACGAAGTATTCCGTGATATCGCTGACATCATGAATATGCTAAATAAATGTATTGGAGTAGCAAACAGAGTTCTATCAGAGAAACCCGTAAAGGTTTTAAGAGAACGATCTATTCGCAGGGACCCAACGCCCCAATGGTTGTCAATGTCACGTGCACATCCCAGGGGTGTGACGATTGAAGGGACCCCTCAAAAGGGTGAAATGGCTGCAGGTACAATGTCACTTGAAGCAACTTTTAGACACATATATTTTGAGGAAATAACTCACCTCTATAACATCCAGAGATTGAAAAAAGCACAAGGGTTGCAGAGCTTTGTTGATATTCCCAAAGTTGGTTACTGGACTCTCGATGACTGGGATAGGAGCGAACCAAATTAATCGGAAGAAGTAACAAGTCTGGATTTTTGATCTTCAGGCACGTTGCGATAACGAGATGGTAGGGGCGAATTGTTTCTCTCCCTCACATTCCTAGCGGAGGACTCTATGAGACGAACACCACCGATAAAGTCCTGAACTGAAATATATTCATCTCCAATTTCTCCATCAGGGTCCCGGATAGTTGTTGTTGCGTTATGCCAATTACCAAGAGCAAAAGCTATGCCCGTGGCTCGGTAGCCATTCACAGCAAACGCACTTGCCTCGCAAGATCCTGCACTCATAAGCTGACGTTGACATTTGTAATCAGAATCTGAGGATCTAATTGCTTCTCTCCCCATGATCAAAATTTGCTCTGCTTCAGAATTGAATGTATAGGACGCATCTCCAGTCCTAATTACAGGTCCTTCTCCCTGAGTGACGCCTGGAATAACAGAACTCGTTTCGACAGATACAACAAATGTGTTCTCGTGCAAGGTGTTTTCCAATGAAAGAAGACGCGCCCCGATCAGACCGACCTCTTCAGCACGAGTGAATACACCATAAACGTCACTATCGCTGGGATTCTTATTCAACTCCTCTAAGGAAGCAATAATTGCAGCACACCCAGCCAAGTCATCCATAGCTCTCATCCGCAATATATCCCCAGAAATGCTGAAATCCTCCAGTGCGAAAACAATTGGTGCACCCACTGGAGCTACAATATCTGATTTAACCACTAGTTCATTCTCGTTCTCAGGTGTCGGCTCTAACTGACAGAGGAATCTATTGCCTTTACGGTCGAAGTAAAAAGCATCTGCTCCCTTCGTAATAGAAGCCAATGGAACACCACCTAACGGTGATGCAATAGGTAATCCCTCGTCGTGCCTAACAACTTCAAAACCTGGATGATCCATGTGAGCAACAAACGCTATGGGTGAACTTTCAGATGGCGCCCCTACCCTGCTACCGACTTTGGCTACAATATTCCCATACCTATCCACTCGATAATCAATTTGTGTATTATCCAAGAGATCCAAGATACAACGTGAAACAAGACTCTCATGAAATGACGTTGCGGGACATTCTCCAAGTAACCTAAGAATATCAATCGCTCTCTGTCCAATGGGGAATGCATCTACATAATTTTTTGATTCTATTGACATAATGAAACCTTTATTGAGGTGATTTTAGCCCTGTCATATACTGCCACAACAACTGGAATAAGTTCTTATTCGTTATCAATAAGAAATATTTATTGAGGGAGAAAATCATGGAACTCGGCTACTTCACAATGCCCTTGCACCCGCCTGGATCAAATATCACTAAAACGATGGATGACGATCTGGAGCAACTCGTATTCCTAGACAACCTCAATCACAAAGAAGCGTGGATTGGAGAGCACTTCACGTCTCAGTGGGAAAACATTTGGATAGTAGGAGACCCTGACGAGGTTGCAACAAAGATCCGAGACTTACACCAAGAGGTGGGGGGATTTGGAGTGTTGCTGGCTATGGGACATGAGTGGTCTCCCCTGGACAAATGGCAAAAATCAATGGAATTGCTCGCCACAGAGGTTTTGCCCAAGGCTGCGGATCTAAAGTACTGATGGGAGAAATAATTCTTGTCCAGCTTGGCAACCGAACCTCCTTCTGCGAACTATTGTCAGAGCACTCCAATGGCAAAAGAATCCGCGTCAAAATAGGACGTAACAAAGAGGCGAAACTACCGTTAAATCGAGTTTTGCTACATACAGGCACGAACTGCAAATCTCATGATGAAGTTATCTCTTTTAGCACGAGATCTCGTGCGCTAATGAACGAAATTGACTTAAAGATTGCTTGGGAGTATCTATCTGGGGAGGAAAAGACTCTATCATCTAGACATATAGCAGAAGCTTGTGGTTTAGATAAAAGTGATCCCCATGCCATTGCTGCCGTTTTATTGTGTATCGAAGAAGATGACACATACATTCATTCAATCGATGGTGGATTCTTTTGCCGCACGGCAGAATCAATCGAAACCCGGGTTCAAAAAATGTGGGAAGATCGCGAAAGAAAGAAGGAAATTTCCGATCTCATCACAAATTTAGATAGAAACGAGCTATCCCCAAATCTAACGAAGAACCAAGAATCCCACCTAAATCATATACGCGAATACGCAATACACGGGGATAGATATAGTCGAAGCGGCAGAGCAATTGAGCTACTATCCCAAATTAAATCCGGATCTAACGAATCTATTCAAATTTACGCCTATAACAAACTTACAGAATGCGGCTTACTAGACCTAGACTACCCGCGAGAGATAGCTATAGCAGAAATACCAAGAACATTCGACAGGGACATACTGCTTGAAGCAAATAAGCTAACAGACGATTGCCATTTAGAAGACGAGATTCTCGACTTAACTGCGTTAGATACATTTACGATAGACGACCAAAATACAATCGATCGGGATGATGCATTTTCTGTTGTTGATGAGACCATCTGGATACATATAACTGACATTTCCTCACTTATACCCAAAAACTCCAAAATAGATTCAGAAGCATCTTCGCGAGTTGCAACCTTATACACCCCAGATATAACGGTCCCAATGCTTCCTCCAAGCATAACCGAGAAAATGGGAAGTCTGGACCCAGGACAAGATAGGCAATGTCTGTCGATAAAACTTGACGCAATCTCTGGCGAATCGCATTTTGATTGGAGTATCCACCACACGAAAATACGGAGCGACAAGTCTTTAAGTTACTTACAGGCGGACAGAATTCTTGTTGACCCGAATGATCCTTTACATCAAAGACTTTCGCATGTGCGTGAAATGATGAGACACCATGAAACCTCCCGCGTTCGAAAAGGTGCTTTGGAACTCAACAGACCGCAACTAAGCATCAAAGTTTTAGAAGATAAAAAAATTGAAGTGAAAGTCCTACAGAAAACCTCTCCATCGAGATCAATGGTGGCGGAATTAATGATTGCCTACAACGGTTTGATAGGAACATATTGTGAGAATAACCGAATCTCTGTCCCTTTCAGAATTCAAAGCGATCCTGAAGAATCTCTCCCGTTGGAAATGCCAGAAGGACCTCTTAAATGGTACTCAATAGGAAAACTTTTAAGACCCGCGAAGGTATCAACAACAGGTGGTATACATTCTGGCCTCGGGATAGAAAATTATGTTCAGAGCAGCTCTCCACTAAGGAGATATTTAGACCTAATAGTTCAACGACAGGTCGTCGAACACTTACATTCTAGGCCAATTGGCTACACTGATAGCGAAATTAGCACTATAGCCAATGTGTCTGACTCCCAATTCCGAACACTCCGCAGAATTGAAAATGATCGAATTAAATACTGGTTTTTAAAATATTTAAATTCTCAGTATTTGGAAGGTACTGCGGCAAATAATTTAAAAGCAGTTATATTAGAAAATTTTGAAGATCGTCCAAGCAATTTTGAGTTGGTAGATTTCCCATACAGGGGTAAATGTCATTTCCCCAGCACAACCAAACCAGGAGATCAATGCTATTTGAAATTAAATGGCATAGACCTTTGGCACAAAACAGCTCAATTTTCTTTCGAGGGTACCGCCTAACAACCCAATATCAACTAGCTGAAGACACTGCTTGCGAAAATTAGTTGAACAACTGGACGAAATACCAAAACCCTTGAGGGCATATATAAGTCACACAGTCATTTGCAAAATAAATTGGAACCTCTCCGAAGCTTGGAGCCGTTACATACAAAGTCCGAAATATTCCAATAACTCAAATGCTGGTCGGGGTGGCCGGGATCGAACCGGCGACCTCCTGTTCCCAAAACAGGCGCGCTACCGCTGCGCCACACCCCGATCATAAACAGCCCTACCAGATTACCTCTTGAAAAGTCAGAGGTAAAGGAAATGGTCCAACGAAATTCATGCGATGCATAACAAACTGCATCCATGTACAATTCGCTCCTCTAAGCTGTTAAACGGATGAATTGTGGAGGATCAAAATGGCTGTTGTAGGTACAGGCGATTATAAATACGAAAGAGTCCCTTTATGGCCAAACATGCCAAAATACTGGGCATTTGGAGCAGCCTCCGACGGTGCCGTCAACTCCAAAGATGAAATTCATATTTTCAGCAGAGGTAACCACCCGGTCACAATTTGGGATAAGGATGGGAATTTCATCTCTTCATGGGGGGAAGGAACGTTTTCAGCAAATCCCCATGGGATTTATATAGCTCCAAACGATAACGTTTGGCTGGTGGATCGAGATTTTCACATAGCTACGGAATACACTCCTTCGGGTACCCCAATCAGAACACTCGGAGAAAAATTGGCGCCTTCTCCTTCATTCCAGGGACTTCCGTTCAACATGCCTTCAGGATTAGCGATAGCGCCAAATGGAGAGCTGTTCGTATCAGACGGTTACGGTGGACATCGAGTACATAAGTTCAGTGCTGAAGGAGAACTTCTCCTGTCTTGGGGCAAACAGGGAACAGGCCCCGGAGAATTTGCGCTTCTGCATAACATTTGGGTCGATAAAAACAGCCGGATAATAATATGTGACCGCGAGAACGACAGAATCCAAATATTCGATGACCAAGGAAACTTCATCGAGGAATGGACCGATATCTCCAAACCTGGAGATGTCTGGGTACATGATGACCTCGTGTACTGCGTCGAGCAAGGCGATCATGGAGGAGTCAGCATCTGGACTCTGGATGGAGAAGTTGTTTCACGTTGGAAAATAGATGAAGACCCAGGAAAAGGATCCATCCTTGGCGGTCATGGAATAACAGTGGATTCAGAAGGGTCTATATATGTTACTGAAATAGGAAATGGAGAACGTGTCTCAAAATTCGTTCGTGTCTGATACATCATGGATACAATATTTCAATCAATAACGATTTAACGGGAGTCAGTCAGATAGAAGAGAAACGTATTAGAGAATTACTGGAAAACATCAGAAATGGTTCGGTAGATATCAGTGAGGGTGTCGACGAGCTTAAAGGGCTTCCTTTTGAAAATCTGGATTTTGCAAGAGTAGACCATCACAGAGCTATCCGGCAGGGCTTCCCCGAAGTAGTTTTTGGGCAGGGTAAAACTCCCAAACAAATTTCAGAGATTTGCTCCGCAATATTCAAAAGGTCAGGAAAGGTTTTAGTGACTAGGGCTGACCTTGAAGACTACGTCGCTGTAAAAGAAAAAATTGCCTCAGCGGAATACGATGATTCTGCCAGAATCATCATGGTTAGAAATGAAACGGAAACTGAACCGAAAGTGCCCGGAGTCTTAGTTGCTTGTGCTGGCACCTCTGACCTTCCAGTAGCAATGGAAGCATCTCTAACTGCCGAAATGATGGGTTGTGAAGTTGAACGCATATTCGACGTAGGGGTAGCCGGAATTCATAGGCTCTTCGACAAACTAGATAATCTAAACAAAGCGCAAGCTATCGTGGCAGTAGCTGGGATGGAAGGCGCTCTGGCCTCAGTAATTGGCGGACTCGTTGATGTTCCGATAATCGCAGTGCCTACTAGTGTGGGATACGGCGCCAGTTTCGGGGGATTGGCTGCACTCTTAGCAATGCTAAATAGTTGCGCCCCAGGGGTAGGAGTCGTGAACATAGACAACGGATTCGGTGCAGGATATCTTGCTGCCAACATAGTGTTAACAGCAGCAAGACAATAGTAAAAGAAGGACCGAATTGATAATGGGTGAAAGAAGCATCACATCTTATCCCTTAGGTGTAACAGGAAACGAAAATACAATCGAAGGCATCGCCAGCGATAATTACCATTTCGGTGATGACGTGAACGGAGTCAAAATTGCGGTAATAGGCGGATTATCAGGGACTCAAGACTGCCAAGAAGTTTACCAAGAAGGGTTGACGGTTCTATTTACGTTACCAGATGATATTTCGTTTATTGCCTCAGATCTCACTTCATCAAGTTCTCCAGTCCGAGATCAAACTTTCCCTCCCGAAAGTGGCTTTTTCTTTGATAAGGATTCAGTGGAGTCCCGCTATGTCTGGCGATGGATTACAATGGAATCCCCCGATCTGATCATTGAATTACGCCATGGCGAGAATACTAATGTAATTCAATCTGAAAACTACACGGAACGAGAAAAAAACTCCTTACTCGGAGAAATATCATTGGGCCTTGGCCCCACTCCTGGCCCCATCCCCTCGGTCCAGATAACAGGAACCACCGGAACAGTAAAAGACCTGATACTAAAAACCATAGATAACGTTCGCGGAAATTCTCCATCTCATTCACCTGCAAGGATAGAGCTTAATCAGCGCTCTTCCAGAAGTCCCCTTGAGACTGCAGAAATACTTGGAGATAGGTATGGATACAAACTCGATGAGCCCGTTAACTACGTCCAAGGAGTAGCAATTAGTGGTCGACTAAGACTACATAGTCTCACCGACAGCACACCGAACCCTTCGAAACAAATTGCCAGTTTTGTCAATTTCCTTACAACGGACGAAGGATTTGAAAGAAATAATAAATCTGGGCCTAATCTTGCTGGCATCTGCTGGGCACCTGAACTGGCAGAATTAACAGGGGAGAATATTTGGAATGAATTACTTCTTAACGCTGCCAATACCTATGAAACCGTAGATAGGGGAGTCTCACCTTCACCGTGTCATCCTGATTTCGGCTGCGAGGATATGTTTTTCATATCCGCTGTATGCGGCAGAGCATTCAAACTTACTGAGGATTCTAGGTTTATCCGTAAATTCGTTGATTTTTTGTTGGAGTCTGGTATTCAGCAAGAGAATGGGCTGATGTGGCACTGCCGATCCGCTCCATTTTTCTGGGGGCGTGGAAATGGTTTTGCAGCCCTGGCTTACTCTGAAGCTCTTACTTACATCCCGAACAATCATCCCGATCGAATCACGCTAGCAAATACCCATACACGACACCTCAAAGGTTTATCTGACCTGCAATTGCCAAACGGAATGTGGACACAATTGCTGGACTTTCCCGGGACGTACCAGGAACTATCGGCAACATGCATGATAGGTTACGCCTTAGCCAGAGGTATCCGGAAAGGTTGGCTCGATGATTCATTCAGAGATACCGTAGAAAAAGCCTGGAATGCAACAAATAGGCGAATATCTAATGATGGAGATCTTGTAGATGTATGTACAGGCACGGGTTTTCAATCCAATCGATCAGATTATCTATATCGGGCGGCCGAATATGGGTACGATGACAGAGGCGGCTCGATGGCTATCTGGTTTGCGATAGAGATGGAAAAATTACATCAGGCACTTCCGCTCATTTAGAACAATCCTTCAGATCTAATGGAATTCATTGTTTCCTCGAAGCTACAGATAAAATTATGTAATAAAAATCAACTGGTTATAGGAGAATAATATGGATATCGGTGTGGGATTAGATCCAACTCTGGGCCTTAACCTAGAACAGCAATTCGAACTTTCAAGAGAATCTGCAAGACTAGGATTTCAAAGTATATGGACCCCTGAGGGAACAGGTGAAGATTCATACCACATGTGTTTAATGAGGTGGGCCGCTACATGCGATGTGATAGAAGGCGGAATTGAAACAGGTATTGCTGTATCCCCAGTTATGTGGCGAAGCCCCATGGCATTCGCGATGACAGGGGGCACTGTAAGTAAGATGACCAATGGAAAATTCATAATGGGTATTGGGGCGGGCGGTGCTTATCGTCCGGACGTCAGAAAATCCATAAATATGCCCAACGTATCGGCGCTAAGTATGATGAGAGATTACCTTGAAATAATTACGCAACTTGTCCAGGGAGAAAAAGTTAATTACGAAGGAAATGTCGAGACACTTATCAACTCAAGGCTTGGAATCAGACCCTCTCCAGAGACCCCCGTTTATCTTGGAGCTCTTGGTCCAAAAATGTTGGAATTAGCTGGCGAACTCGCTGATGGTGCATCTTTAAACTGGTGTGCCCCTGAGCAGATCGCCTGGAGTCGAAAGAAAATAGAGATTGGTGAAAACAAGTCTGGTAGACAGAAAGGTTCCGTGAAAGTTGCAGAATACATCCGCATCTGCGTTGACGAAGACGAAGAGAAGGCACGAATCGCCCTTGCAAAGGCTACGATGCATTATGCTCTCGGACCCGTCGTCCCTACTGATCGAGAAAGAACATTTGGTTACAGAGCTCACTTTGAAAGAATGGGCTTTGCGTCGGAACTTGCCGCACTCGATGAAATGAGAAAAAAAGGAGCTTCAAACGACGAGGTCGCAGAAGCATTTCCTGAAAATATATTGCGGTCTGTTGCATATTTTGGGAAAGCGGAGAATGCTGCCTCTGAATTTGCCAGGCTTTCCGAGGGCCTCGATAACGCCATAGTAAGGGTTGTATCGTCAAGACCAGGAACAGTTGAAGGAACACTCGATGTGATGAATGCCTGCTCTCCAGTGGAAGTGAGGAAACATTTAAAATAATGCCAGATATGTTGAGCATAGGTGAATCCATGATAGAGCTTTTCTCAGAAGAGCCTATGGACAGAGCCGAAACTTTCACAAGGTCTGTGGCAGGTGACAGTCTTAACATTATTGTTGCTGCCAGCAGGCTAGGAACTAAAACTGGGTATATAACCAAGTTGGGTAATGACCCCTTTGAAGTTTATCTATTGGACACTTTCACGTCAGAAGGAATAGATACAAGCCACGTTTTGATCGGAGACGGATTTAATGCGGCCCATTTCGTGACAGTCATGCCCGACGGAGACAGAGAATTTGTCTACTATAGAACCGGAAGCGCTCCATCAACTATAAAACCTGAAGAACTAAACCCTGACTATATCTCTGGGGCGAAGATTATGCATTGCAGCGGTATTGCCCAAGCCATATCACCAAGCTCTCGTGCGACAGTGCTTGCTGCCGCAAAAATTGCCCACTCGAATGGAGTGACAGTATCTTACGACCCGAACTACAGGCATCAGCTATGGAATCCTACGGAAGCGAGAGAAGCTATGGAAGAGCTAATGCCTTACGTCGACATTTTTTTGCCAAGCGCACCCGCTGATTCAATGGTACTGTTCAAGACTGATAACCCCGAGCAGGTCATACAAGAGACTATTCATATGGGTGTCGAAACTGTTGTAGTGACTCTTGGAGAAAATGGAGCGTTAATAGGGTCTGAAAACGAAGTAATACGCCTAGATCCTCTACCAGCAGGTCCTGTCATCGATACAACCGGGGCGGGAGATTCATTCAAAGGTGGATTTATTCATGGATTCCTTGAGGGGAAATCAGTTCTAGAATCAGCACTTATAGGCAATGTGTGTGCTGGAATAACCATTACTGGAAGAGGAGCGCTTGGTCCAATGCCATACCGAGATGAAGTGTATGACAAGGTCAGAACTTTAAAATAGCGGAGATACTCAAATATGAATGTACAAGAAAATGTACAGTTTCTTATTAACAGCCTAGACCAGATACCCTCGTGTGGTGGCTGCGGAATGCGGTGGAGCACAGGAGATTACGAGTGCCCCCATTGTGGGGAGGATCTAGATGAAAACCTCACGGCCTGGGCGGAGTCAGTTCTTAAACATCTTCCTGCCCAGACCTGAACAAATTAATGAGTATTTGTAGCTATGAGGTCGCCCAATCCACACCATTCAAGACAAGTTTTTGAAACCCGTGGTTCTGATGACTCTTTCCATCATGACCTAAAAGAGTGACAAATACTTTTCCGGACCCATAAGATCGTGTCCACGCCAGAGGAAAAGTTCCTCCTGCCATTTCAATTTCTTCTGCTCCTGCCCTGTTGCGACTATATGATCCACCATCAAAGTCAGCCGATAAAAAGACGTCATTCCCATCCCTGTAATCAATATTCATGTAAAGCTCATCATCAGTTTCAAAGTCAGACAACCCTGATGCACCGGGATGGGCATCATTCTTAACATTCACGGTGAATTGGCCATATGGCGGATGAAAACTTTGACCCATTACCCAACCGCCTCCGGTGATATCCCCGTATCCGTTCCATGTATCGGGAACACAGCCAGAAATATGTATACACACAAACCCTTTACCGGAGCTGATAAAGGTTTTTAGGGATTCTTGCTGAGACTCGTCAAGGGCTATTTCACCTTCCCTCAAAGTATTAAAGACTAAAGCATCCGATGAATCTAATGTCCCATCAGTCAAAGCCTCCGCGTCTTCTCTGAGGGTAACGTCGTGCCCAGCAGATTCCAAAAACCCTTTAAGAACAGGCGTAGATTCTTCATAGGGGTGGCTACCGCCACTCATCAGTAAAAGTTTCATGGTTCCCTCCTATCAAACTTGAACTTCGAATTTATAAACCCTTTGTTTCCATAGGATCATGCTACTACGATCCTATTCGATGAGGCGGAATCAGTCCGCCCGCCTCCGTACATGCGATTAATAGTCTGATAATTCTGGGCATCTAGAATACGGCCTTTGAATGCCACGTGATCTGGGCTATATCTGTGTGAACGGAATACCATATTAGTAGGATCACCCGTCCTGAGATCTGGGCATTGGAATGGGTTTATATATTCCCAGACAACTTCACCTTGAGGGGTAACTTCAAATATTCGTCCAAACGCGCCTTCACATATATGGGTGTTCCCGTTAGGTAGTCTTTCAGCGCTACTTATATGGAAGCTGAAGAAAGCCATAGCAGGGGTTTCAGTGTATTCCCATTCAATCTCATTATTACTTGGATTAACTTCTATGATTCTGGATCTATCCGCGCCACGAGAATGACTACCATTATCAAATATCTGTATATTTCCATTATCTAGGAATGTAGGGTGATGCTGGTGCCAAACATTTCCTGGTCCCCATTTCCATAAAAATTTGCCAGTATCCCTGCTAAGTATTCCCACCGTACTCGTATTGCGAAAGCTAATAAGAAAATCACCTTCTGGTGTCAGATTCAGACAATTTGCATGAGTCCACTCCCTGCGGTGCTCTAGAGGGCATATGAGGTCCTCATCAAACGAGAGAGTTTCAGAAATATCCCATTCATTCACCGTATCCCCACCAGGTGACACTTCTCTTATTATGTCTCCAAGTATTCTTGTAGGGTCTTCGTCTGTGATATGCCCTCCCTTAACTTTCTTCGTCGTCTCCTCATCCAATTCCTTAAACAATAAGAGAAGCGTGTTTCCATTTTCCATACGTGCAAAATCATGATGAAGCATAGGATCATCATAGCGCCAGACAACCTTACCATCCCAATCGAGCTCTATTAGAGCACTTGAAGATCCTCCCAGATTGTGCACCACCTCAACATCTGAGGGAGGTCTTGTCCTGCACAGAAGATTGCCGTTAGGTATCAGATAGGCGTATACAATGCCTTCGTCGCTGTGCCACCTGTGTACAACATTCCCATCAACGTCAAGTAGGGTTGCATGATCTCCACCGTTGGTGGTGAAAAGTGTGTATCCCCCATATGATTCAGAGGATGTGTATATTAACCCTTCCGGGTGATGAACAGACCTTCCCATAAGACCCCTATATACCTGACTTACTTGACGAGAGGCGTGTCATCTCTATTTGCCCACTCTCCCATGGATCCATCGTAGTTTCTAATTTTTTCGTAGCCCATTAGATGAAGTACAAATAATCCGTGCGCCGCACGGATCCCACCCTGTCAATAGGTCACAACTTCCTTTTCGGGAGTTACGCCAGCTTCTGACAATAACTTGGTGATTTCAGCTGCTGACTTAAAAGTTTGATATCGATCCTTACTTACAAAATTTAGCCACTCAACATGTACAGAACCTGGGACTCTGCCAGACCTGGAGTTTCCCCTGTCATTTCTTCCGCTCCACTCACCATCTGACCTGACGTCTAGAAACAATATATCTTCATCTTCTATTCCGCTGATCGCCCTGTCCAAACTGCAAACAAGATTATCTTGTGTTTTAGGAGTAAAAGTTGCAGACCTTGGAACAATCTCATCAACAGACACAGGATGCCCTTCGTCAAACCATTTCTTCCACCCACCATCAAGTACTTTGGCGTTGGTATGGCCATAGTAATTCAAAACCCACCAGAACCTAGATGCCCAAAGACTACCGTTGCTGTCATATGAAATTACCGTTGAGTTGTCATCGATACCCATGCTTTCAAAGATATCCTTAGCCACACTGGGCTCCGCTACCAACGGATAACCTTTCGGATTGTTCGCATATTCGGGGTGTTTAATGTAGTGGTGTACTTTAATCCCGACAGCTCCTTTTATGTGTGCCCTTTGATAGGAATCAAACATGTCACAATCCACAATCACCAAGTCTGGGTCGTCTAGATGGGCAGCAAGCCATTCTGTAGTGGCTAAAACACTCTGATTAACAAATTCTGAAGAGGCCAAATCGGAGCTCCTGATGTCTATTTAATTGCTTGATTTCTGAAGACATTCAATTGACTAGATACAAGGAGAAACCAGTCAAGAAAGTGGCGGGAGTATAACACAGGCAAGGCACATAAATTAGTTAGCCTGTCACTCTAAAAATGTCTGGAACTCTTTAAATGAGGAATTATGTCGGAAGTTAATATTTCCAAGTGCTCCATATGGTCAAAAACCGGATTAAACATTAGCATTTCCGCCCCAGCGTCCAAAACCTCCTGCATCCCCAATATGCATTTCTCTACTGACCCCCAAACGGACACTCTCTCGGCCAAATCAGGATTTCCATAGTGAGATCCAAACCAGTCAGTAAGTCTCTTCAGTGCACGAGTCTCATCATCGTCAACGGCCACATATACCCTCTTGGATATAGTGAATTTACTTTCATCCTTACCAAGCCTATTTAATTCTGACTTTACGATTCGACAATGATCCTTAAATTGCCTGGTTGATGTAGAGCCAGCCCCCATCCATCCATCTCCTCTGCGGACAGACCTTTTCAAGGCAGCTTCATGTCTGCCCCCAAACCATATGGGTGGCCTTGGCCTTTGGACGGGTAATGGAAGCATTGAAACATTTTTAAAATCCCAAAATTCTCCCTGAAAAGAAGCTTTCTCTTGAGTCCATAATTTTTCTAAAACACTCAGACATTCGTTGAAATGCCTTACCCTCTTTTCACCTGGTGCCCCTAGTAAAGAATAAGTGTCAGGGCGTCCGCCTAAGGCGTAGCCTAGGATTAGTCGACCGCCTGACAAATGATCCAATGTGCCAAGTTCTTTCGCAAGAATAAACGGATTTCGGGTAGTGGCTATTATCACCGCAATGCCGAGATCTATATCTTTTGTGATTGCAGACACATAACTTAGTAAATTTATGGGTTCAAGTGAATCGGCGTCACCGATGATTTTCTCTTGTACCCATAAGCTTTCATAGCCCAATGCTTCGGCTCTCGTTGCGAAATTCCGAATCAAGCTCAGGTTTATCTGATCTTCCGTAAAAATCTGCGGTACAGATATCCCAAAAGAAATTTTCAATTCTGCGTTAGTCATAAATTAGCCATTCAAAGCAAAAGAATTTATGGCTGAATATCATCTCCAGTGTTCTGGAACGATTGGAGAGACTTCCTTACCAAACATTTCACTAGTTATCCAATTTTCTGCAAATAAGCCATCTTTAAAACTCGATCTTTCTGATTCGTGAAGAGTCATTTCGCCAGGAATCAATTCATCTAAGTCTGAAAGTGTTTCAGGAGAATATATCCCATCCTTATAGTCAGCCATGATCAACGTACTAGCAGTAATAGATTGAGCATGCCATCGAAGGTTAAAGTATTCCAGCACTGTTTGTACCGTATCCGCATTTGAACGATTTGAACGAATGTAATCTCCAAATTCCGCCAAAGGATATGAATCTGTCCTCGTTAAAGATTCGATGGGATCAAACAAATATGCCGGTGTTGAAACTACATGTGTAATTGAATCATGCAAAGCAGCAGCTAAAATCGCATTATCATTTCCCCACGCCCCTACTTTGTTTTTATCGACCTCTGACCTGGTCATTATGTAGTCAGCACCTCTTATCGTGTCAGCCACAATACCTCTATAGACATACGTTTCAGGGCTTTCCAGCCCGTCAGTAAGCTGGCCGGGATACATGGCTGCATAGGGGCTATCTGAATTTCTCATACCGCGACAAGCAAGAGAAAATGTTATGTACCGGCTTCGAATCTGATTCGAAGTACCCTGAGGGATTATTTCTAGAACACTTGCATTTTTAGGCACATAATAGATTACTGGAAATGGTCCATCCCCTTTGGGAATACTAAGATATCCAAAAAGTCTGTATGGGCCGATACTTGAGAGCCTGACCCCGTACAGGTCTGCAAAATCTGTGGAACGCATCGGTATAGATTCAACCTCAGGAGCAATAGGAACTTCGGCCAATTCCTTCCCAACGCTATACCAAAAACTACCAAAATCTGAAGGTCTGGTTTTAGACATTTTCTACTCCTGACCTAAATGTTCTTCTAAAAATTCATCCACTATTCGGGAATGAATATATCGACCAGCTTCATGTCCATGACCATCATATTCATAGAGCTTTTTGTTTTTACTCGCAATCTGATTAAACAATGCATACCCTGTTTCCGGCGGACAAACATTGTCTTGCAATCCAATGTTTACGATAATAGGGCACTTGATCTTGTCTGCAAACGAAATACCATCGAAATAAGAAAGGGTATTTTCCACTGCTTTACGACTACCTGGGTTATGTCTCAAGTAATCGTTTATTTCCTCGTATGGATAGGTATGAGTCAGTTCAATAGCATCCATGTATCCACACAAATAAGGGGCACCGGCCGCCGCGGCCTTAACTTCCTTTCTCATTGCCGCCGTTGTGATTGTGAGGCCCCCACCCTGGCTACTACCTGTCACAGCAATTCTTTGAGAGTCGACTTCATCCCTATCGAGTAAGAAATCAATTCCACGCCATGCATCACAGTAGAAACCCCTGTAAGAGTAAGTGTTTCTATCAACTATTCCATAAGTAAGCAGCCCTGGATATCCAGGGTCAAACTGGGACCTACTCCTCACTTTACCCCTTGGATTTACTGAAAGACAAGCATAACCCTTCTTAGCCCACTCCTTCGGTATGGGAGGGTCACTTTGATATCCTGGAACCAACATGAGACCAGGAAGTCTACCTGTATACTCCGTGGGAACTGCATACCAACCAGAGACTCTTATATTGTCAAGACTATTAAAAAAAACCTCATAAACTGATATGTCTTCGGTAGAACGAAATTCATCTAAAACGCAGCTGATGTCAATATCTATCTTCTCCAACTGTTTAGTGACGTCTTCCCAGAACGCATCAAAATCTCCAGGTTTTTCAACCCTGCAAGTGTAGTTAGGATCAGGCGCCATAAATTGTCTCTCCCATTAGATGTTGATCCGGATTTTAACTGCAACAATCGCCACGTCAATACTCATCAGAGTCTCAGCGGCAATATAATTTGAAACAACTACGTTCGCCAAAGATGATCAAGGAAACGTAAAAATATTTAGAGATGAAACAAATTTTCCCTAATAATTTAATCAGAGCAGGCAAATCCGAAAGGTCAAACACGCTCTTTTGGTCAGCTCTTTTAATCATCCTAATCTTCGGGGCCGTAATAAGGTTTTATGGGATTTCCTGGGATGAAGGTTTTTCATATACACCCCACCCTGATGAGAGAGCAATACTCATGAAGGTAAGGGAAATAAGTTTCCCACCCTTCCATGACCTAGGAAGCCTGTTTGACCCCGAGAAAAGTTCATGGAATCCGAAATGGTTCCCATACGGGTCCTTCCCGATTTATGTGTTGAAACTTGTTGGGGAAATATTCTCCAAAATCAGCGGGCAGGAAATTCACGATTTAAGAGACCTAGGAAGATTTATATCGGTTATAGCCGACTTAGGAACCATTTTAGGCATAGCCATGCTGGGTCGATCAGCATTCAGTAATCGGGTATCTATTCTTGCTGCCGGACTTATTTCTATATCAGTCATACACATCCAACTCGCCCATTTTTTTGCCTTCGATACTTTTCTAGCTTTCTTTTGTGTATGGTCATTATTCTTTCTATTGAAAGTTCTCAGAACAGGAAAAACGTCTGCCTCTGTCATTGCCGGAATTTTGATAGGTCTCGGATTAGCATCCAAAATAAGTATTATGCCAATTCTGGGCGCCTATGTATTCGCCCACCTAATCCATGCCTTCACCATAAGTTCGGCGAGGTCAATAGTAAAAGAATCCATTATCGCTCGAATGCTAACGTCGGCTGTTTGGGGACTTATCGCTCTAGTTATCACATTTGTATTAGTAGAACCCTACGCAATATTGGATTGGGACCGTTTTACACATGACATAAAAGAACAAGCAAATATGGTTAGAAGAATCAGTGACTATCCGTACACCCGGCAATACATTGAAACAACTCCTTACCTCTACCAGCTAATACAACTTGGTCGCTGGGGACTAGGTTGGCCTTTAGTGGTGCTATCGCTCGTTGGAGTTGGTTGGGCTTGTTGCAAAGGAATTTCCCCCAGAGCCTCGCTACTATTCATATTCCTTTCCATGATAATTCCAGCCGCTATTCTGATATTTAATAACTCAATTTTCTACCTAGTAATAGCAATGGCCATCACTTTTGGGTGTCTTCTTGTCACCTCTTTTTTTAGAAATGAGTCGGGGCGAGTGTCAATGCTTCTTCTATCATGGATTATTCCATATGTCCTCATAACAGGTAGCTTTGACGTAAAATTCATCAGGTATTCATTGCCATTCATCCCACTAACCACTCTTTTCGCCTCTGCGTTCCTTGTTCACTGGGCCACCTCTAAGTCCATACGTAAAAGATTCACCGGTGTTATAACTCTAGGAATCACGATACTCATTACTGCGTTATGTGCTGCTTCATTAGCTTCAATTTACTCGGAAAAGCATACAGGTGTTCAAGCTTCTGTATGGCTGAACGACAACGCTCCATCAGGATCTCATATTTTGAAAGAGCACTGGGAAGAAGGTCTTCCAAACTTAAGTGCTTTTTCAATTGAAGAGCTTGCAATCTATGAACCCGACGATAAATTCAAAATTAAAAGAATGTCTGAAAAACTTGCCAGTTCCGACTACTTGGTCATCTATAGCAACAGACTCTATGGCACAGTCACGAGGTTGCCAGATCGCTATCCGCTTATGATCGGATACTACCATGCACTGTTCACAGGGCAATTGGGTTACGAACCTGTATTTATAGGAACTTCTTATCTAAATTTAATGGGGTTTTCCTTCAAAGAGGATACGTTCACCAGATCGAATTTACCTGACCCGGGAATACTTCACAATAAGGACAGATCGTGGGGCGTGAATGCTGGGTTTGCGGATGAAAGCTTTTCAGTATATGACCATCCCAAAGTCATGATATTCGAAAATATCTCCCGATTGTCTGACACGCAAATAAACGAATCAATCCACTCAGAAAGCGATAGCCTTGTTCCTTCTGAACATCACTCAAGGCCCCAGCAAAATTTAGAAGTGGAAAATCCGGATGATGAAAAAAATCTTATGATGGACCCGTGGTTGTCTCAAGAACAGAAAAAAGGAGGTACGTGGAGTGAGATATTCACCACACATCCAGTAATTACAAAAATGCCTGCCCTCATCTGGATTCTCTACATAGAATTCG
>Ga0310344_10001216_pt1 | contig 19754 bp, 22 predicted proteins | sample HC15DNA20200_MG_FD_203801 | JGI IMG/M metagenome (GOLD analysis project Ga0310344, IMG submission 203801) | Marine microbial communities from station ALOHA, North Pacific Subtropical Gyre - HC15-DNA-20-200_MG | ecosystem: Environmental > Aquatic > Marine > Oceanic | place: Pacific Ocean: North... | reverse complement strand
TTGCATAACAATAATTGTGTTGAACAATCAAGCCCTTATCATAAGTAGCCCAGAACGAGTCTATCACAGATCAGAGCCGATATTTAGCCTAAAAGTGCCCGTTCTAAGAAGGTCACTACTGGCGAAATGGTTCGACTTAATATTGCGGTGCCGAGTATAGAATCTGAAAAAACAATTCCCAGTAATATGAAGGGTCCGAATCTTTCTGTAATTTGGATATGATAAGTCAAATTTACGGGTACTGCGCCTACAAGAAACTTGAACCCGTCTAGAGGGGCTAGGGGGATCATATTGAATACTGCTAGAACCAAATTCCAATGTATGAGGTGGTAGATAAATACTTTGACCAGAGTAATGTCCGGGATCAGTAATTTTAGTAGTACAGCAGATGCTAGTGCAAGAAACAGGTTTGAAACTGGCCCAGCAAGTGCTATTAAGGTCATCCCTATTCTAGGTCCTCTATGCACGTTATATGGATTTACAGGAGTAGGCTTGCCCCATCCAAATCCTGCAAAAAAGATTAATAGAGTGCCTAGAGGATCTAGGTGGGCTTTGGGGTTGAGTGTGAGTCTTCCCATGCGGCGGGCGGTCTGATCTCCGAGTGTAGAAGCTGCAAAAGCATGGGAAAATTCATGGATAGTTATACATATTACGAGAGAACCGCAGAATGCTAGCAGAGAAAGTATTGTAACTACAGGCTCAGATATTAAGTTGTCGATAACGTAAAAAATCACGATATCCCTACTTAGACAAGATGGCGAAGATTATTACGCCAATTAAAAAGGCGGGGCATAAAAACGCCCCGCCTTTTCTCAAAATTATATATCTTGGTTAGTGACCACCGCAGGCACATCCACCGCCGCCGCCGCCGCATCCGCCACCGCCACATCCACCACCACCACCACCACCGCAGGCACATCCACCGCCACCGCCGCCGCACCCGCCACCAGAAGGCTGGAAATTTGGATTGCTAATCACAAATCCACTGCGCATCAGTCCGTCAACATAGTCTATCTGGGCTCCTTCAACAAGCGGAGCACTTTCAGGATCCACTAGCACCTGTACAGACGCAGCAGTAATTACGAAATCATCAGATTTCGGCTCCTTCTCAGTACCTAGCATGTATTGAAAGCTCCCATGAGGCCCCGGAACCACCATCATTCGTAGAAGGGAACCTTCTTCCCCTTGTTCCGTTAAGATTTCGCTTAATTTTTCGGTTGCTGCTTCTGACACTTCGATCAACGGCGCTGTAGCCACTGTGGCACCTCCAAAATACTATGCTTTCCCTTTATTCCCCGCCGCATTGATTATCAAGTCCTCGAAACTTCAACTTGTTCGGGGAATTAGTTAAATGCTACCATCCTGTTAATAAAGCGGTCAAGGAGCAATTTGCTTAACATGGCAGATAATTGTCAATATGTAAATAAAATTTATTGACAGTATAAGGGCGAAATAATATACTCGTTGTCAATAGAGTCCCTTGGTGGTTCTAGCGAAGCGGCCCCACCCGTTCCCATCCCGAACACGGTAGTGAAACGTTTCAGCGCCTACGATACTGCGTTCGTAAGGACGTGGGAAAATAGGTCACTGCCAGGGGGCTTTTTTTTGCGATAAGTGTACTTCCCTAGATCTATGCAAATGCCTAGCCGTTATTCAGCATTGTGCGGGATTTTTTTCTAAAGATATGTACTTTCAATATATCGGTAGCAAAGTTTTGCTGCGTCTTACACCCCATATGTGAGGACAAAGGTTATAAGTCCATATCAACCGGTGAGTGTTTCCTCGGTTTGGGATGCTCAAATCCGATAAAAAGTACTTCAGGATGCCGATAAATACCATGTTTACGACTTTACACACTAAATCTATGTACCTATAATAAAGGCAGCGAAGGAATCTATATAAAGGGGCCTGTGTTTGTTGTGAGCTCAATACCCCGAGAACAAGATCTGGATTCATCCTCTGAAGCCGAAGATAACGAAGACAATTCCATGGAGAATATGGAGGATCTTCTAGGCTCTATCGAGCCTATGAAGACCTTGCGACGAGGTGATGTGGTGAGGGGTATAGTCATGGGAGTGGATTCTGAAGGCATTCTTGTCCATATTGGGAATAAAGCTGAGGGGCTGGTTCCTTCTAGAGAGATGAGAACCCTGTCTCCTGAAGCAATAAGCAGTCTTAATGTTGGGGATGAAATAACTACACATGTCGTTCGCCCTGAATCAGCAGAAAGGGCTGCTGTACTTTCTGTTGATCGAGCGGTTGGGGAAACTGGCTGGGCGGATATAGAAAAGGGCTTTCAATCGGCGGAGACATTTGAAGGAAAAATTATCGCCTTCAATCGCGGGGGAGCTATAGTGGAAGTGTGCCAGGTGCAAGGATTTGTTCCTATGTCGCAGCTGGTGAGTGTGGATAGAGAGATTTTCAGAAGTATGCAAGGGGAAGCTGATTCTTCTACCCCGAGTGGGGTGATATCAGATCACGATGATGCGTTGTCAGGGGCTACCAATGAAGATTCATCACCGTCATCTAGGACCGATGACGAAATAGGCAAAGTACTACAACTCAAGGTGCTCGAGGTTAACAAGAGCCGCAATAGGGCGATATTTTCTGAGCGTCAGGCTGTACAGGAGTTTAGGAATGCACAGAGAGCTCTCCTGATTGAAGAATTGCAGGAAGGGGATGTGCGCAGGGGCAAGGTTACAGGAATTAGCAGCTTCGGAGCCTTTGTCGATTTGGGAGGTGCTGACGGATTAGTACATATATCAGAAATGTCATGGGGCCCTGTTAATTCCCCAGAAGATGTGGTAAGTGTAGGTAGTGATGTTGAAGTTTATATACTCAGGGTTGACAGGGAAGGCAGTAAAATTGCCTTAAGCTTTAAACGATTGCAGCCTGAACCTTGGGCAACGATTGGCGAGAATTTTGTGGTTGGCGATATAGTAGATGGGACAGTCACAAAGCTGACTGAATTTGGAGCATTTGCTCGTGTCGTGGGCGACGTGGAAGGCCTTATACACATATCGGAATTGGCTTCTAGGTCTATTCAGCATCCTCGCGAAGTAGTCGCAGAAGGTGATATAGTAAGACTAAAGGTTTTGCGTATTGAGCCGGAGAGACGGCGGTTGGGGCTTAGTTTAAAGCAAGCTCAGGAAGAGGAATTATACTAATACGTAGTTTAGGCTACGAGCGGATACTTCTTTTAGGAGAAGATTGATGGCAAGCAGGTTTGAGAAATTTTCAGAGAGGGCGCGCAGAGTCCTGTCGTTGGCCCAGGAAGAGGCGCAAAAATTCAATCACAATTACATTGGGACTGAGCACATACTCTTAGGGCTTGTCAGGGAGACTGACGGTGTCGCTGCTCGCGTCCTTTCAAGTTTAGGGGTTGAATTGCAAAAAGTACGTTCTGCTGTCGAGTTCATCATAGGCAGAGGAGAGCGGGCTACGCCAGGGGAGATCGGGCTTACACCCCGGGCCAAGAAGGTGATAGAACTTGCAGTGGATGAAGCTCGGAGGCTCAATCATCATTACATCGGAACCGAACATCTGTTAATTGGACTCATGCGAGAAGGTGAAGGCGTTGCAGCTGGGGTGTTGGAAAGTTTAGAAGTTAATCTTGACAAAATACGGGAAGAAACTACGCGGATTTTGTCGCAGTCTTCCCAAAGTAGCCAGACTTCTAGTAGTGGTGGTAGAAGTCAGACACGTACGCCTACACTCGATCAGCTTGGCATCGATCTGACTGCTGCCGCTAGAGCAAATAAGTTGGATCCGACAGTTGGAAGAAGTAAGGAAATTCAACGTGTGACTCAGATTCTTAGTCGGCGTACGAAAAACAATCCTGTACTGATTGGAGAGCCGGGAGTAGGAAAAACGGCGATAGTTGAGGCACTGGCTCAAAAGATAGCTGGAAATGATGTGCCAGGAACGCTTCAAGGCAAAAGATTGGTTACTTTGGATATGGGAGCATTGGTTGCTGGAACAAAATATAGAGGTGAATTTGAAGAACGATTGAAGAAAGTCGTTGATGAAATAAAAAGTTCTGGCAATTGTGTATTGTTTATCGACGAAATACACACTATGGTTGGCGCTGGAGCAGCTGAAGGTGCCGTTGATGCTGCGAATATTTTGAAACCTTCCTTGGCTAGAGGCGAGTTGCAGACTATAGGCGCGACAACATTGGATGATTACCGTAAATATGTGGAGCGTGATCCTGCCTTGGAAAGAAGATTCCAGCCGGTACGAGTGGAAGAACCGTCGGTGGAAGAGACTGTAGAAATACTTCATGGCATAAGGGGTCGTTACGAAGAACATCATGAGCTAGAGATTAAAGATGAGGCACTGAGCGCGGCGGCCAGTATGGCGTCGAGGTTTATTGCGGACAGGTTTCTACCCGACAAGGCTATTGATTTGATCGATGAGGCATCTTCTAGAGTTCGCATTAACTTTTCTACGGCTCCGATTTCAGTGACTGAATTAAATAAGATGTTGGAGAATGTGCGTCGGGAAAAAGACGAGGCAATATCCGACCGCCAATATGAATATGCTACAGAGCTGCGAGACAGAGAGATGACGCTCTCTGACAAATTGGAACAACTTAAGAAGACGTGGGAGGAAGAAAGAGGCGATGAGAAGCCTTCCGTAGATGAGAATGATATAGCGGAAGTGGTTAGCATGTGGACTGGTATACCGGTGACCAGGCTTGCAGCGACTGAAGCAGAGCGGCTTGTCAACATGGAAGAAGTATTGCATGAAAAGGTTGTGGGTCAGGATGAATCTATAAACATAATTTCCAAGGCTGTGAGAAGAGCGAGGGCGGGACTAAAAAATCCGAAGAGGCCGACTGGGGTTTTTCTGTTTCTAGGTCCTACTGGTGTTGGAAAGACATATTTAGTCCAGAAATTATCGGAGTTTATGTTTGGCGCGGACGATGCCATGATAAGGATTGATATGTCGGAGTTTATGGAGCGTCACGCTGTCGCCAGATTGGTAGGGGCACCTCCAGGATATATTGGATATGAAGAAGGGGGACAACTGACAGAAGCGGTACGTAGAAAATCTTACTCGGTCATTCTTTTGGATGAGATTGAGAAAGCTCATCCTGAAGCGTTCAATATTTTGTTACAGATTTTCGATGACGGACATCTTACTGATGCGAAAGGTCGCAAGGTAGATTTTAGGAATACAATTATTGTTATGACAAGCAATATTGGTTCAGATTTGATTAGACAGGATAGATCCATAGGATTTGCGGCTAGGGGAGATAATGCAGAGGACGCGGAACGGTCATACCAGCGTATGAAGGATAATGTTACTGACGAAGTTAGACGGTTTTTTAGGCCGGAATTTCTTAACAGGATAGATGGCCAAGTCGTGTTCCATGCCTTGAGTGAAGAACATATGGTTGATATAGTGGATTTAATGCTAGTTGAAGTCTCCTCCAATCTTATAGAACAAGGAATAGGGCTGGAGGTGACAGAACAGGCAAAGCAGTGGTTGGCTGAAACCGGTTATGATCCTCAGTTTGGGGCTAGACCGTTGAGGCGCGTCATTCAAGATAGTGTTGAGGACAAATTATCTGATGCGATATTGGGGGGCGATTTGCACCCTGGGGATACTGCCTTAGTAGACCATGATGGGGAAGATTTGATAGTCAAATCTCAAAAGGCAATCACAGTAGCTCAAACAACGTAATTAAAAGTTTGACCTTTGAGTATAAGATAGGGCTCGGGCACAGTTATTTGGATTGTGTCTGAGCCCTACGGGTTTTAGCATCATGTTATTTATATTGATATAACTGCTGTAGGCAAATTGCATATGGATTAAAGCTATACTAGCGTAAGAAGATTACAGTTTGGATTAGGAGGACAATTCTGAGAAGCGCATACTTTCAATGCATAGGTGGTGCCAGTGGAGACATGATATTGGGCTCTATAATAGACTCTGGAATCACTGTGGACGAGCTTGTTGCTGGTCTCGATGCTATGCATGTTTCCGGATATAGTTTGCATTCTCAAAAGACTCAAAGAGGTGGGCTCGAAGGAACTCATCTTGAAGTTATTCTTGATTCCGAAGGTAAAAAGAAGCATCAATTGCAAGATTTCATAGCTTTGGTGGAAAAATCTGATCTTTCAGATAGTGTGATAGAGAGGTCCGTCGCAGTTTTTCAGAGATTGGCTGAGGCAGAATCTTTGGTTCATGGAGTTCCTGTTGAAGAAACTCATTTGCATGAACTAGGAACATTGGATACTTTGGTTGATGTGGTTGGCAGCGTCTTAGGGCTAGAAATGTTGGGTATAAATGACATGTACTGCTCTTCGTTTCCATTAGGGTCAGGTACCGTAAAAACGGAACATGGAGTTTTGCCTGTTCCTGCTCCTGCAACGGCTGCGTTGTTTTCCTTGGCGAATGCCCCCGTTGTTCCGTTGTCTCCAGATCTTCCAAACACGGGGGAAATGGTGACACCGACTGGCGCGGCAATATTGACTGTACTCGCCAAATTTGAGCGCTCGACATTTGACGTCAAGAACATTGGTTACGGTCTCGGAACGAGGAATCCGAAGCAATATCCAAATGCGATGGCTTTATGGATTACGGAATCAATTGCAACACCTAGTAGTCAGGGGTTACGTCTACTGGAAACAAATATTGATGATATGAGTCCAGAAATATTGGGTTATGTTCAGGAAAAACTCATGGAAATGGGTGCTAGAGATGTCTGGTTTACGCCGATACAAATGAAAAAGAATCGTCCCGCGGTGATGCTTAGTTTGATTGTGCCTGGGGAGATAGAAGGCGAAGTTGTCAAACTCATGATGAGAGAGACTTCTACATTGGGTATCAGGGTACGTGATATTGCCCGCCACGAAGCTGAACGAAAGGTGAAAGATATAGAAACTTCATTGGGGAAAGTTGTTGTGAAATTGAAGGAATTTAATGGGGAGACAATAGCTGCTATGCCAGAGTATGAATCTGTTAAGTCTTTGGCAGCCGCCAAAGAAATGTCCCTGACAAATGTGTTCAAGATTGTACAGTACGAAGCAGAAGAGAAATTCGGTCTCCATTGAACTAATATAAGTATCTTGAATTACCGACATACTGCGTCTTATATCAGTTGACCCTGTACCCGATGGTACTTTAAAATTATTCGGTCCTAAGCTAGTTGCCAGACTTCTACCTAGGTGATTAAACTGAGGACATACGGACTACAACAGGCCCCAGTGGCGCAACTGGCAGCGCAGCCGACTTGTAATCGGCAGGTTAGTGGGTTCGAGTCCCCTCTGGGGCTTGCCATTTTTACGTTGTATGAATGGGTGAGCTTTAGTTTTATTAAGGTGGACTTTTGAAAGTCTTGGTTTGGGTATGTCCGTGTGTTAGAATTGTTGCTGGATGTAAATATTTGCATATGGAGGGATGGGAGAGTGGTTAAATCCACCAGACTGTAAATCTGGCGCCCGACGGGCTACGTAGGTTCGAATCCTACTCCCTCCACCATATTAATATGATAAGAAGCTAAATAAATTAAGAAAGATGGCCCACATAGCTCAGTAGGTAGAGCACGTTCTTGGTAAGAACGAGGTCAGCAGTTCGAGTCTGCTTGTGGGCTCCAAATTTGGAGGTATCAGAAATGGCAAAAGGAAAGTTTGAGAGGACAAAGCCTCATGTTAATGTTGGAACTATTGGTCACGTTGACCATGGGAAAACCACACTAACAGCTGCGATAACCAGAGTTCTCGGCGAAGCAGGTTTGGCAGATTATAGAGCTTTTGACACGATAGATAATGCTCCCGAGGAGAGACAGCGTGGTGTGACAATTGCAATTAACCACGTTGAATATGAATCCGACACTCGTCATTATGCCCACGTGGATTGCCCTGGACACGCCGACTACATAAAAAATATGATTACTGGCGCTGCTCAAATGGACGGTGCGATCCTGGTAGTGAGTGCTCCAGATGGGCCTATGCCGCAGACTAGAGAACATATTTTACTTGCTAGACAGGTTGAGGTTCCTTCTATGGTGGTCGCGCTTAATAAGGTCGACGCTATGGACGACGAAGAACTTCTTGAACTAGTGGAGTTAGAGCTCAGAGAGTTGCTTACAGAATATGGATTCCCAGGTGATGATATTCCTATAGTCAGGGTTAGTGCGTTAAATGCGCTGGAGGCAGATGACGTCTCTCGTGATTCTGAATGGGGCAAAGGTATCTGGGAGTTAATGGATGCTGTTGATAGTTATATTCCTATTCCGGAGAGGCCCAAAGATCAGCCTTTCCTAATGCCTATTGAAGATGTATTCAGTATTAAGGGTCGTGGGACGGTTGTTACAGGTCGCGTGGAACAAGGTATCGTCAAGGTAGGAGATCAGATTGAGATAGTGGGAATCAAAGATACCACAACTACCACGGTGACTGGGGTAGAGATGTTTCACAAACTCCTAGATGAGGCTGAACCTGGGGATGCAGTTGGTTTATTGCTCAGAGGCATAGATAGAGAAGATATTGAACGTGGTCAAGTGCTAGCTGCCCCGGGTAGTATGACGGCGCGAACCGACTACGATGCTCAAGTTTATGTGCTTAGCAAGGATGAGGGCGGAAGGCACACTCCATTTTTTAATGGATACAAACCACAGTTTTACATACGCACGACGGATGTTACTGGAGAGATAAAGCTACCAGATGGAACTGAGATGGTGATGCCTGGTGATAATATAGAAATGAAAGTGCAGTTGATAATGCCAGTTGCGATAGATGAGCAACTGCGGTTTGCCGTGCGCGAAGGCGGGAGAACTGTTGGCTCCGGGGTAATCACCAAAGTAGAGAGATAATGCACTCACTGGTGATTAAAGGCAATTATATAGTTCTCTTAAGTTTTGAGAATTAATAGGAAGTGTAGATGGCTCGTAGAGGGGACAATAGGACACTAATTAATCTGGGTTGTAGTGACTGCAGTGAGCGCACGTATCATTCGACTAAAAGTAGGCGCAATGATCCTCAGAGGATAGAACTGAAGAAATTCTGTCCTAGGTGTCGAGCTCACACCATGCATCGGGAAGTTAGGTGACTATGGCTCGTAATCCGAGTACGCCTAGAAGAATAGGAACACAGGCTACACGTAAGGCTCTTAGTTTCAGAGCATTTGGGGATATAGTCTCCGAATTGCGCCGTGTGACTTGGCCAACTCGTCACGAAACTTTTAGGCTTTCTTTAATGGTTATAGCTGTGGCTTCGGCGGTTGGAGTATTTCTGGGCGTAGTAGACTTGGGGTTTTCCAGAATGTTTGAAGTTGTACTAGGCAGATAGGTTATGACGATGGAACAGAATATAGAACCTAGATGGTATATTCTTCATTCGTATTCAGGACAAGAAGATCGCGTTAAGAAGAATTTGGAACAACGTGTATCCAATATGGATGTGCAGGACAAGATTCTTAAAGTGATTGTTCCTACTGAAGAAGAAATTGAGATTAAAGATGGCCAGAGGGTATCTGTGGCTAATCGTGTGTTCCCTGGATACATTCTCGTTCAAATGAAAATGGATGACGAGAGTTGGCACGTAGTGCGAAATACCCCGGGGGTTACCGGGTTTGTTTCTGCCGAAGATGAAAGGGATTCTCGGCCTAAACCAGTTCCTCTAGAACAATCAGAAGTTGATTCAATACTGAGTTTGATGGAGACTGATCAGCCGAGAGTTCGAGTGGGATTTGCTAAAGGTCAGATGGTGAGAATTACAGACGGCCCATTCCTGGATTTTATGGGGGCTGTTGAAGAAGTAAATATTGAGAGATCTAAATTGAGGGTTTTGGTGTCCTTCTTCGGACGCGAGACTCCGGTAGAGTTGGACTTTTTACAGGTTGAGAGAGTCTGATCCTCAAAGTTTTATTTATAAGGATGTTTAATTGGCAAAGAAAGTTATGACGGTAATAAAGCTTCAAATTGATGCTGGTAAAGCAACACCTGCCCCTCCGGTGGGACCGGCTTTGGGGCAGCACGGAGTCAATATAATGGGCTTTGTGAAGGATTACAACGAGAAAACTTCCTCTCAGATGGGTAATATAGTTCCGGTAGAGATCACCGTATACGAAGATAGGTCGTTTTCTTTTATTACAAAGAGCCCGCCTGCGTCAGACTTGTTGAGGAAAGCAGCTGGCGTAGAAAAAGGTAGTGGGAACCCCTTAACTGAGAAAGTGGCCAAAGTGGCAAGAGAAAAGCTTCGTGAAATAGCGGAGATGAAGAAAGATGACTTGAACGCTGCAGATGTTGAAGGTGCGATCAAGATAATCGAAGGAACTGCTCGTAGTATGGGTATAGAAGTCGAATAAAAACAGGACAAGTTATGGTAAAAAGAGGAAAACGTTACAACAAAGCCAGCGCCACTATAGAAGTGGATCACGAATATCTTCCTAACGAGGCAATAGCGTTGGCAAAGCAATCTGCAGGCGCTAAATTTGATGAAACAGTAGAGCTTCATCTTAGGACTGGTGCGGATCCAAGACATGCAGACCAGATGGTAAGAGGTGTAGTGCTATTACCGCATGGAGTCGGCAAAGAAGTACGAGTGACTGTGTTCACACAAGGGGAGTCTGAGTCTCTCGCGAGGGATGCTGGAGCTGATTTTGTAGGGTCTGACGATATTATAAAGCAGGTTGAAGGTGGATGGACTGACTTCGATGTATCTATTGCAACTCCAGATATGATGGGACAGATAGGGCGTTTGGGGCGTATATTGGGACGTAAAGGATTGATGCCCAATCCAAGGACAGGGACTGTGGTCCAGCCTGATGATTTGCCCCAAGCTGTTAGGGAAGCTAAAATGGGCAGAGTGGAATTTCGAGTTGATAAGTCTGCACTGATTCATGCTCCTATTGGTAAAGCTAGTTTTACCGAAGAACAATTGATGGATAATCTGACTGCCTTGATGGACAATGTAGTTAGAGCTCGACCTGGTGGTATAAAGGGGCAATACATTAGAACGGCGTTTATAACGACAACTATGGGGCCTAGCATAAAACTGAATGTAGCAGAGGCGAGTAGTCTTCAAATCGAATAACTAAATAACCAAGATATGGATGCCGTAGATAGCTGGTTTCATGAAAATGAATTAAATTAGCCTGCTTAGGTAGAACGTTTTTCGAGGTAAGTCATAATGATATGAGAATTGCCTGGGTCGCGTCTACGGCTCGGGCTTTTTAATTGGTATTAGAACAGAGGTGTGAAGTGCCCACTGAAAAAAAAGAGCAAGCAGTAAAGGACTTTCAATCGTGGCTGGAAGGGTCCACTATAGTCATTTCTACTAATTATACTGGTATTGCAGTAGGGGAGATGACAGAATTAAGAAGGTCTTTGAGAGAAAAGGCAGTTATATATAAGGTTGTAAAAAACACCTTGGCACATATCGCGGCTGATAATGCTGGAGAAACCTTATTGAAAGAGATTATCCAGGGGCCTAGTGCAGTCGCCTTCGGATATGGAGAGCCTACAGAGCCCGCAAAAGCGTTATCGGAATTTATAAAGAAAAACTCTGCCTTGTCGATAACAGGTGCGGTTATGGATGGTCAAGTACTCTCATCTGCACAGGTTGAACAGCTAGCTGAATTGCCTTCCAGAGAGCAGTTGTTGTCCAATCTTCTTGGTCAGATGCAGGCTCCTATAGCCGGCTTGGCCAACGTGCTGAATGGGCCAATAATTGGACTGGCAAGAGTCTTACAAGGACAGATTGATAAGTCTTCTGAATAAGAGTATTAGTTTATATTTTAGGACGAAACAGAATAAAGAAGGAGAAGGTTAATGTCTAGTAAAGATGAAATATTGGAATCTATCAAGAGTCTTTCAGTTTTAGAATTATCTGAGTTGGTAAAGGCTCTGGAGGAGGAATTTGGTGTAAGTGCTGCTGCACCAGTTGCAATGGCAACTGTACAGGGTGTAGCTGGTACGGCGGAGGCGGCTGCTGAAGAAGAGAAGACAGATTTTAATGTTACGATTCAAGAAATAGGTCCGAACAAAATCAACGTTATTAAAGCTGTTAGAGAAGTAACAACATTAGGACTGAAGGAAGCCAAGGAATTGGTTGAGGCTGCCCCATCAGCAGTTAAAGAGGGTATTGGTAAAGATGAGGCGGAGGAAGTTAAAACTAAGCTAGAGGGCGCCGGTGCGGTTGTCCAGGTCCAATAGATTTACGTAGAGAATACGCGCACGACGATATTTGATTTAAAAAACAGGTCGTCGTGCCGTACGATTCTTTAATGTGTATAGACCGGACCTCATGCATTGATCCTGATTAATGACTCACAAAGATGTGCAGTATCCATGAGTTCTGGTATAACAACCGACTCTCTGACGGTATGCATTCCATGATCTGCCATCCCAACAACTACGGCACTGATTCCATTTAGTCGAAAGACATTACCGTCAGTCCCTCCACCAGACGCTTTCATAATTGGCTGTAAACCTAGACCACGAAGAGTCGTAGTTACTCTCTTGGTTGCGAGATCGTCTTCGTTAAGTGAGTAGGTTTCAAATTCTGTATGCAAATGCGTTTCGATTTTAGCTTCAGGGAATAAGTGTTCTGCTTCCGTTACTGCTTCGGCGATTTGTCCTTGTAAAGCATCCAGGCTCTCTAGGCTACGGCTTCTAAACTCTCCAATAATTGATGTGTTTTCCGGCACCGTGTTTCTGACTGAGCCGCCGGATATGTTACCTACATTGAAGGTCGTTTCTTCGTCAATCCGACCCTGTGGCAACCGGGCGATAATTTCTGCAGCCACTCTGATTGCAGATAACCCTTTTTCTGGCTCTACTCCTGCGTGTGCAGCTCTCCCTACGATTTCTAATTCGAATCCGATATATGTTGGGCTCGACGAAGTAATTTGATTGACAGGACCTTCACCGTCAAAGACAACTGATTCTTTGCCTTTGATGAGTGAGAAGTCTAAGTTGCGTGCACCGACTAGTCCAATTTCCTCGTCCCGTGTGAATATGACTTCCAAGTCTAGATGTGGTACTTGGTCTTCATTTACGGACTCTAAGGCCTCTAATATGGCTGCAACGCCACATTTGCAGTCTCCTCCTAAAATAGTTGTTCCGTCCGACACTATACGATCTCCTTGGATGCTTGGTGCGATTCCTCTTCCAGGTTCTACTGTGTCCATGTGTGCTGAGAGAATAAGAGGATTCTCGCCACCATTGCTAGCAATAAGATTCCCATAAGAATCTCTTCGAACATCAAAACCTAGCTGCTTTAATCTCTTTGTCAATTCAGTAGCTATTTCGTCTTCTTCTCCGGACGGGCTATCTATTTTTACTAAGTCTATAAAGGTTTTCACTAGCCGATCACGATTAATCATCTAAACTCCTAAGGAATACATAACGTTTGTACTGAACATATTGTATTTTGCAACTCTTAGCTGTCAAGATTGTATAGGTTGCCATAGACAATAAAATATAGTTTATTAAGGGGAATTACTTTTCATTTGAGGGATAGATTTGAAAGCAGTCCTAATAAGTGAACACGGCGGTAGGGATAAATTAGTTTTGCAGAGTGTGAGAGAGCCAGCTGCAAGAGATCACGAATTAGTTATAAAAGTCGGTGCTGTTGCCCTAAATCATCTTGATATATTCGTTCGTGAAGGCACTAGGGGCACTCCAATATCGCTTCCAAGGATTGCTGGTGGGGACGTAGCAGGGATTGTCGTGGATAAGGGACATTTTGTTGACGGCGTTGAGGTAGGCCAAAGAGTTGTTTTGGATCCGGCAGTTGTTTTATCCGATAATACTTTGGGCGGTTTGGGAGATCATATAGATGGGGGACTTGCGGAGTATTTATCGATTCCGTCTGACAACGCTATTAAGCTGCCCAAAGAAGTGTCTTTTAATGTGGCGGCCGCGCTACCTATGTCATATGCCACAGCTTGGCGCATGTTAACCGTTAGAGGACTTATACAGAATGGGGAATCTGTTTTAATTTTAGGTGCTAGTGGAGGAGTCGGGACTGCTGCAATTCAAATTGCAAAAATGTTTGGGTGTACAGTTTATGCTGCATCCAATTCAGATATTAAACTTGGCAAATTGGCAGAACTAGGGATTGATTTTCCTATCAACTACGACCGTTGTCCTGAGTTTCACAGGGAGATCCGCGGCTTAACTGATGGGGACGGAGTTGATGTTGTGGTTAATTTTACAGGGGGCGACTCATGGGTGAGAAGCCTAAAAGCTGTGAAATACGGAGGTCGGATTCTGACGTGTGGAGCAACTTCAGATTTCATCACGAAGACTGACATAAGATATATTTGGAGAAGGGAGATGAATATAATAGGGTCAGACGGGTGGCAGCGAGGCGACATAGTAGACTTAATTGAACTTGTTCGTCAGGGCATAATAAATCCGCTCATACACTCCGTACTTCCTCTCGAGGAAGTACGGGAAGGCTACCGCCTGTTGGAACAGAGAGACGTTGTAGGTAAAGTAATCGTCAATCCATGCAAACTAGAATGATTAAGCACTTATAGGGGCATGGACCCATTTTTATATTATTCCAAGTTCCTCCCTTAAAGACTCGATGCTTTCAGATCTAGTGGGACCACTTCGAGGGGGACGTAGACCTATTGGTGTATTTTGAATTTCTGGCATGATTTTCATAGATATAAATATAGGTCCTTCTTCGTCCAAAAGAGCTTTGATGTTGGTGGCGAATTCTTCTATGTCATTGAAATGATGCGCTGAAGCGTATCCTGCGCCTTCTGCTATTTTGACATAGTCTATGTTTTCTGCATTGGGTACAGGCTGTCCGCCGGTGGTTGCATAGCACCCATTATCTAGTAAAATATGAATGAAATTGCTGGGTTTCTTCCCTCCGATACTGGCCATAACCCCTAGGTTCATGAGAAGAGCACCTTCGGAATCAAAAAGTACAATCTTTTCATCTGGTAACCCAAGTGCCAACCCGAATGCTGCTGATATGGTATGTCCCATCGCACCTCCTAAAGTAATATCTCTACTCTTGTTGGTGCTGACACTATTCCAATGTCTGCCTGCGGTACCAGAGGTAGTAACTATGGAATCGTTTCTGAATGTATTGAAAGCTTTAAATATGTCTATAGGATCGAGCATTTGTTTTCCTCCGGGGATTATATTCGAGGTCGAATTACCTGTTGAAACCGTGGTATTCGTCGCCTATCAGGACTACTACAGGTCGATTGGTGGACCGAGCTTCTTCAAAAGCTTCTGATATACGGGAGCCATCTTCATCTTGTTCGACCAGATAGTAGTTGAGTCGAAAGGCGTTGAGAAATGGCTCAGTATATAACGCAGCTGTATCGGTTGTTTTCCCTCGCCTAGTCCATCCTCGATACCCAACTACCATTACCAAGGGGAATCCCGCGTCCAAGGCCATTCCCCTTATGGAATCGCCTGACTCCATCATGCCAGTGTTTTGAATTAAGCATACAGGCGTCTTCCCAGCTATATTTAAACCTAACGCTACTGCCATGGATTCACCTTCTCTGGAAACCGGGACGACATCCATCCAATCTTGCCTAAGCATTAATTCGTAAAGGTAGTTTGTTTCACTATCCGGTATAGTTATGATGTGTGTGACTCCGTTTTTTTTGAACTCCTCTACCATAGTTTCAGGTCTGAGTATCTCTATCTGCTGTTGTTCAACCAATGGACCCTCCATAACGTTTCTTTTCTTCTAACGTCGAGCCTAAATAGGATTTTACAGTAGGGGATTGTTACCATATGACTCGTAATTTAGACTAATATTGCTAGAAGTCTATAGAGGGAAGACTGCTATGTCAAATCTGCGGATTGCATGTTTTGACCCCTCAACTTATCATGACCTCCGGAGGAACTTAAATGAACATACTTATAGTTGGTGCGGGTGCCGTGGGGGGGGTATATGGTGGATTGCTTACAAAGTCCGGTAATGATGTCACTTTTTTAGCCAGAGGTGAGAATCTGTCTGTTTTGAGACATGATGGTCTTCGAGTGAGGCGCTCTGACGGCACAAGTTTCCAGGTTCACCCTCGGGTTGTGGACATTCCGGAAGATTCATATACAGCTGATGTAGCCTTGTTTTGTGTAAAGAGCTATCAAACTCACAGTGCAATTGAAGCAATGTCGGGAGCAATAGAAGACAATACGACAGTGCTTACTTTGCAAAATGGTATAGGGAGTGGCTCTTTACTATCAGCGGCATTTGGGGAAGATAATATCTTGCTTGGAGCGGCCTATGTTGACGCGGTTCGAACAAAATTAGGTGAAGTATTAGAGGAAAATGCTCCGGCAAGAATAATATTTGGTGAGAGCAATAGGAAACCTAGTGAAAGATTAGAGGCAATAAGCAGCCTTCTAGCTACTGCAGAGATTAAAGCCACCGTTTCCCAAGATATTGAAAGTACATTATGGGCTAAATTAATTTACATATGTGCCTTAAGTGGGATGTCCTGTCTATTAAGAGAACCTTTTAGGAAGATCTTAGATTTTCAGCCGACACGGTCTTTAACTCTTTCATTGATGCAAGAAGTCGTTGTAGTAGCTAGAGCCAAGGGAGTGAATCTTAAAGAAAATATTGAGATCGATATAATGGATGCCTTTCTTCTAGAAGAAGGATTTGTTTCATCCATGTACTTGGATCTGGTAGCTGGTCTTCCTCTAGAGATAGATGTTTTGAATGGAGTAGTTTGTAAATTCGCTGAGGAATTTCGCGTTGCTACACCTATTAATAATTTGATTACGTCGTGTTTGAGCTATTGGGATACTAAAGCACGTTTAAAGGGAATCTAATTGAGTAACTAGCGAAAGGTAGTACATTGTTTTTGAGGGATATAAGGAGATAGAATTATGCGTTATGTTGCGTGAATAAGTTTTATTTCTCTATCTCCCGTCAAGTGTGATCGAACATAATCCACATTGGCAATCCACCACTCGGATCCATAAAATGCTGCTTCTTTCGCTTCCAGTTCAACTAATGTCGCGCCATAACTTCGAATCCATATGAATTCAGATGCGTCTTCATTCATCCAGTAGCTTTCTACTTTGATACCATGCTCCGCCATTAATGGAATAAGTTTAGATTCGAAGACATTCAGCCAAGAATCCATTTTCCCACTGGCTACTTTATATGTTCTGAGATGGGCAATCATTTTATGATTCACTCGCTTACTTTATTTGAATTCGTGTTATCTAAACGTCTCAATCTATTATAAATTACGCTTAATATCAGGAGTGGTCCTTCAGGCATGATCCGATTTCCAATTATACTAAGTGCTGTGGCAGTTTCCCTGTTGGCCCAAAGGATACCAAGCGTTGTGATGGTGTTTTCAGGGTTTTTAATTGGACATGACCTGTATGTACAGACCATGTCCAATTAAAGGTGTGTTTCTATGTTCCGAACCGCACTGAAGAGTTTGGATCGCTATAGTCTACCCCTTTAGTTGCCCAGAATATGCCCGCTATCTCATCCACCGCATCTACTAGCTGTTGTGCAGCTTCAAGGTTCACGGCCTGTTTGGCCTGAGAGGCTAATTTGGTTGCTGTCCAAAATTTGCTGTGCAGGTCAGGATATGCCTCAAGATGATCTGGCCGAAAATAATCATGCCAGAGTATATCCAATTCTTTTTTCGTAACGGTTGCGTGTTCTTCTTTGACAACAACATACCTTGCTACATTGTTGGCATAGGTTTGTCTGTCCACATCACTTCCAGGAGATCCTTCAAGGGCTTGAATTCGCATCGTCATTTTCAGCACTGTTTGCGCGGCAATTTTCGCGGATACTGGATCATATATTCCACAAGGTACGTCACAATGAGCATAGGCTTTTTTAAAGGGCAGCATGTCTAGTATTTTCATAAAATCCTTCCTTGATACAGAGAAATAAATTGACGATAAGAAGATACATTAAACGCCATTGTCACGCAAGTTTGTGTCTTGATAGGATACCACTATGATCAGTAGATATTCCTTTTATAAAATTTATGAGGCAAGTATGTCTCCAACCATAAAAAATGGTGAGCTGGTGCTGACAAGAAAGACCAATGCACAACTGCAAAGAGGTTGGGTGGTTATCAGTGAAGACCCTACCTGTAAGGGGCGGAACTCCTTGAAGAGGGTAATAGGACTACCTGGTGAAGAAATACGTCTGTATGAGGGCATGTTGTTTATAAATGGACGTGTTTATCGAGAGAATTATTTGTGTGGTACCCCATCTTACCTAGGACTCGAAGAATACATATGGAGTATGGGGCGTAATGAGGTATTTTTAATGGGAGATAATAGACTTCATAGTATAGATAGCAGATCTTTTGGTCCAATTAAGACAAGCCTTGTCTCTGAGAGAGTATTGGTGAAAATATTCCCTTGGCCTATGTCTAAGGTAGAATGATCACGTCTTCTGATCTTCAATTATAATTTTTCAGCTATCTCTTTGGCATGATACGTGATTATCATATCGGCACCAGCTCGCTTTATAGATGTCAGTATTTCGAGAATTACACTCTCTTCATCAATCCATTCCTGTTCGGCAGCCGCTTTCACCATAGAGTATTCTCCACTTACGTTGTAGACAGCAATTGGGCTTGTAAATTTGGTTTTTGCTGTCGCCACGATATCCAAATAAGAAAGAGCCGGCTTGACCATAATGATGTCGGCCCCTTCATTAAGGTCTTGCTCTATTTCTCTCATAGCCTCTCGGGAATTGCGACTATCCATTTGATAGCTTTTCCTGTCTCCGTATGAGGGAGTGGATTCCGCTGCGATTCTAAATGGACCATAGAAAGAGGAGCTATATTTGGCAGAATAAGACATGATGGGCAGAGTAGTATGCTTATTTTTATCCAACGCACTTCGTATAGCAGCGACTTGTCCGTCCATCATTGCCGATGGGGCTACCATATCTACTCCCGCCTTAGCTTGGCTCACAGCCATTTCTCCTAGTAATTCTAACGTACGATCATTATCTATTTGGTTGTCAGAGATTACACCACAGTGCCCGTGGCTTGTGAATTCGCACAAACATATGTCGCCAATAACCACTAACTCTGGAGTGTGTTGCTTTATTGTTCTAATTGCCTGTTGGACGATTCCATCTGCCTTATATGCTTCGGTGCCGTGGTCGTCTTTTTGCGATGGTATCCCGAATAACAAGACTGCTGGTATGCCAAGACTTTGCACATCTTTAACCTCTGTGACAAGCATATCCAAGGAAAATTGGTGTATGCCTGGCATCGGATCAATTTCTTTCTTCACTCCTTGGCCATATGTAACGAATATTGGATAAATTAAGTCTTTCGTTGATAAAGTAGTTTCACCTACAAGATCTCTAACCGCTTCTTTATTACGAAGTCTTCGCAGTCGCGTCATCGGATATCTATTCATCGGAGTCTCCATTTTATAAGCTATTTGCGAAGTAATTTTCTACAGAGCGGGCTAGACCTTCCACTGTATATTCTGACGCAGTAATGTCAACTTTAAGGCCCAACTCCGTTGCAGCATCTGCCGTGACCGGTCCAATGCAAGCGATTATACTCTTTCTCAAGATATCAGTGTCATCCCCGAGAATCTGGATAAGATTTTTAACTGTGGATGAACTAGTAAATGTTACCACGTCAATACCTTTCTCAAATAACTGAAGAGCTTTAACTCGAGCATTTGTGGGGGGTGATGTTTTATAAACGCTGATTTCCTCTACAAGTGCGCCTAATTCGCTTAGACCTTTTGCGAGACTGTCTGGTGCTATGTCAGCTTTCGGAAGTAAGATATTGGC
>Ga0310344_10001215_pt1 | contig 19756 bp, 17 predicted proteins | sample HC15DNA20200_MG_FD_203801 | JGI IMG/M metagenome (GOLD analysis project Ga0310344, IMG submission 203801) | Marine microbial communities from station ALOHA, North Pacific Subtropical Gyre - HC15-DNA-20-200_MG | ecosystem: Environmental > Aquatic > Marine > Oceanic | place: Pacific Ocean: North... | reverse complement strand
CTTGCAATTCCTCACAAGAGGATACAGATTTCCTGACATGACGCTAACAGGAAATCATACATAAACGAAAATTTAAATGGACACTCCGTTTATGTTAAGGTTTAGCGCTTTCGACATCTTCTATTTTCATACCATAAGTTTTAATAGCTTCTGTCTTTGAGATATAGCCTAATCTAAGATCTCGTTTAACGTCATGATCGTTGCGATCTTCTGGCTTTCCGTAACCACCTCCACCTGCTGTACATTGGCTAACGATATCTCCTTTTTGTAATGAAATTCGAGTGCCCTTGGAGACAAAGTGAGGTGAAGCAAGTTCAGTGCCATTGCCGCGATCGATGAGGTAGGCACCGACCCCACCTTCTTTTCCACCAGCCAGACCATTTGCTCCGTAGATGCACCGATCAGACACAAATGATAACGATGCCGAATTAGCTAGTATTTCGTAATCTCGTCTTGTTCCTAGCCCCCCCCGGCGGCGTCCCGCACCTCCGGTATCTTGTCTGAGCTCATATCTGAGTAATCGCATTGGTAAGGTTAGTTCTAGAGCCTCTGCAGGCATATTTTTGCAGTTTCCGACTATTGAGAAGAGTGCATTTTCTCCATCTTTTTCATCAAGTGCACCCCAACCTCCTTCTGGATATGAATAGAATACACTTGGTTCTTGGCCCACTTCGCTGACTGCGGAAATAAGTAGATTATTGGATGAACCGTGATCTCCAGAAATAACCGACGGTCCAAAAGGTAATGCTGCAAAAGCCTTTTGGATTACATTAACAATACGGTGTGATGTTTCGTTGCTGCCTGTGCATGGCGCTGGGAACTTCGGGTTAAGTAGTGAGCCTTCCGGTGCATATATTTTGATTGGCCGGTAGGCTCCATCATTCGCAGGTATAGTTGGATCTACGGCGGCCTGGACTGCAAGATACGTAGCCGACGCTGTCATTCCTCTCACTGAGTTAACAGGTCCAGCAACCTGTTTGGATGAACCGCTGAAGTCAAATTTTAACTCGTCGTTCTCAACAGTGAGCTCAACGTGAACTCTTATTGGCTCTGGGTTAATTCCATCATTATCAAGAAAATCTTCGGCAGACCAAGATCCGTTTGGCCAAGTATCAATTGTAGTTCGCATCCTTTTCTCAGACTGGGTGCATATCTCTTCTGCAGCACTTTTTACTGTTTCAAATGAATAGCGCTGGCAAAGGGCTATTGTACGCTTTACAGCCGTGCGGTTCGAAGAAAATTGGGCTTCTAGGTCACCGCTCATTTCACGGGGCACCCGTACGTTGTTCAAAATAATTTCCCTTAAATCTGGGTCAACTTTTCCGTTCCGAACAAAACGAACTGGCGGGATACGTAAGCCCTCCTGAAAATTCTCAGTTGCTTCACTGTAAAAGCTTCCAGCTACAGTGCCACCAATATCGGCGTGGTGAGCCCTATTCGCTGCGAAAGCAATAATTTTTCCTGAGAAGAAGATCGGAGTTATTGCGGTAAGGTCAGGTAGGTGTGTACCTCCACGATATGGATCATTCAATAAAACTGCATCTCCTTCCTCAAAGGAAGAAATTCCGATCTCTTCGATGGCTTCTCGCACAGCAAATTGAAGAGCCCCGAGATGAATGGGTAAAAACTCACCCTGTGCCCATAGTCGCCCAATACTATCGAAGACGCCACAAGAAAAATCTGAGCCTTCGTTAAAAACGTTCGAATAGGCAGATTGCCTAAGGGTGACGCCCATTTCACGGGCAATAGAAACTAGATGACTACGGATTACACCAACAGTGATGGGATCGATGGTATGAGTCACAATATTGCTCCCTAACTCTGCGAGGACGAACTTTTTATTAGCAGACAACCGTCATCTAGAGCGCGACCCAACACTTTTGGGGGAATAATAATTGTTGAGTCAATCTGCTGTATAATCGCTGGACCCTCTATTTCTCCGGCTTTCTGTGCGTCACTTCTACTGAGAGTGCTGGTGGTAAGCCAACCATTTTGAGGCCCCCAATAGACTTGACGTGAATTAGCCCCGCAGTCCCCTGGCCAATGAGGCACGGTTTTGTTTAATATTTTCCTCGGTACAACCGATGAAGTTCGAGCGTGAACAAGCTCTATAGGGTTTTTGGGAAAAGTATGGCCATAACGAGCAGCATGTAATTTATGAAACGCGTCAGCTAAGTTTAAGATTTGTATATTTTCTATATCAACAGGTACACCTAGCTCATAAGTCTGTCCTTTGTAACGGAGGTCAAGCTTGTAACTAAATTTGACCGATTCTCTATTGATTTCTGCTGGTAGTCGGTGGTAGCCCTCGTCCGTAAGTTCTGAAAACAAGTTCTCTAAAAAATCAAGTTTCAGATCTAGGAGTGCTTGATGCACTGTTCTTATGGAGTCAATACGTATTTCACTCGCTAGCATTCCATGTGCGGACGCTGCACCAGGAAAGGGTGGTATAAGTATTTTTGTAATTCCTAACTCGTTTGCAATGTCCCAGGCATGTGCTGGGCCACCCCCACCGCTTGCAAATAGAACGTAGTCTCTAGGATCCCGTCCTCGTTCAACGGATACTTCTCTCACTGCATTAGCCATATTTGCGTTGACCAAAGATATAATCCCCCATGCAGATTCGTAGTCTTCCATCCCAAGCTCCGTTGATATGTGTGCAAGACTCTCGATTGCTAGGTCTTTCTGAACTTGTAGCGTTCCGGCGAGCGTTGCATCAGCGCTATAGCGACCAATAACTACTGATGCATCCGTAACTGTAGGTTCTATCCCACCATTGCCGTAGCAAGCCGGCCCTGGACTAGCCCCAGCCGACTTAGGCCCGACTTGTAGTGCACCTCCCGGGTCGATTGATGCGATACTACCCCCGCCAGCTCCGACAGAAATAATATCTAGTGAAGGGATTGCAATGGGGTATCCTCCTATCTCAATCCCAATTAAGCGGTCGGGTGTTCCACCAGTGACGGCGGCTGCATCAGTACTTGTTCCACCCATATCAAGACTTAACAAATTATCAAAACCATGTCTTTTCCCAAACTCAGCTGCAGCTACAACACCCCCAGCAGGCCCAGAAAAGAGCGAGAAAACAGGTCTCTCGACTGTTTCTTTCGGCGATGCTAGTCCTCCATTTGATTGCATAACAAAGAATTCGCCTTGAAAGGATCTGGACTTTAGTGTGGACACCACTTCTGAAACGTATCGATCCATCACTGGCTGTGCTGAAGCATTCACAACAGTTGTAGATGTACGTTCGTACTCACGATACAAAGGGAGTACTTGATGCGAAAGGGAAACGCTAACACCGTCCATTTCAGAAGAAAGTGCATCCCCAATTAGAATTTCATGAGCTGGTTCAAGAAAAGCGAATAAAAAACATACTGCTACTGCTTCAACTTTTATTAGCTTCAGTTTTGCAATAATCTCACCGATCTCTGACATGTCTATAGGTTTAATTATTGCCCCTGTTGCCGATACTCGCTCATTTACTTCAAGACAACGGTCACGTGGAACCATTGGTGCTGGCTTGCTTTGATGCAGGTCAAACAAATCTTTGCGATCTGCTCGCATTATTTCAAGGACATCACGAAAACCGGAAGTTGTAATTAACGCAGTTTTGGGTCCCTTGCCTTCCAATAGTGAATTCAATACTACCGTAGTGCCGTGCACTATCTCATTTATGTCGGGGAATGTTTTTGTCGCCATTCCAACTGCATTGAGGAAACCTTCGCTGACATTTTCCGGGGTCGTGGGCGTTTTCCCAACAAAAAGTTCACCGTCCTCAAGGGCTACTACATCTGTAAAAGTGCCCCCAACATCAACTGCAATTTTCATATCGTCCTACCGGTACACATTTTGCCTTATATGAGCATTGCAAAGTTATCAGCATTACCACAAGTCTAAATTAAGCTATAATCCTAAGTATTTTCCTATTTTATTCTATAGGTTTCCATTCACCGTTTGGTTTAACCGTTTTTACAATAGGTATTACCTCTTCTCCGAACTGCTGAATTTGATCTTTCAATTCATTTACTGAGCCGGATGGACACATGAGCATACATGCAACCAGAGAATATCCTGCTCCCGCAAGTTCTGCCAAGTGATCAATAATTTGGTTAGGGTTACCTGTAAGAGTTGGTCTAGGAGAGTTTTCCGCAGATGGTTTCTCACCATTTTCTAGATGTGCCCAGGCAGCGGCAATCATATGAAATTTATTGAGATTACGTTTTGCTTTGTCTGCTTCATGCCTAATTACATCTTGGAGCGACTTGTATAGGTCAGGGTCAAATAGTTGATCAAAAAAGAGTGGGAATAAGCCATCACATTGTTCAATCGCTCTGAGGGCACCGAATGGAGTATTTCCCCCATAAAGAATGGGAGGTCGAGGTAATTGCATCGGCTTGGGATCCATGGAAATATCATTAAAATGATAATATTTTCCTGAAAAACTAACGGTCTTGCTAGACCAACATTTTTTATAAATCTCGATACACTCACTAGTTCGTTCATTACGTGTTTCATAGCGAATTTCCAGTGCATCAAACTCTTCCCGTAACCATCCGGATCCAACCCCAAGCAGTAATCTACCGTGCGAGAGCAGATCAATAGTTGCAAACTGCCGAGCATCAGAGAGTGGGTGCCTATAGGGTGCGATTAAGACAGCAGTGCCAAGTTTTATGTGTGAAGTAGCAGCGGCCACTGATCCCATCAGTACAGCCCCGTCTAGAATATTGTGCTGTGATTGATACGGTCGTTCTCCCGAAGGATGCTGGCTTCCTGAAAGAGTGGGCATACATACGTGATCTGGAAACCATATCGAATGAAATGAGTTACTTTCCGCTAGTTGCGCTATTTCAACTGCACATATTTCATCAACTGGGGTGTGTTGCAGAACAAAAGCATCACCAACCCTTTTGCCTAGACCATGAGTGTTACCGTATAACCCAATTTCCATTTATTAATCCCTGTCTGGTTTTTCGGTTAGTTCAGATGATACTTAGACGGGATCCCAACTGAAAATATCTCCCGAGCGAGTTAGAGGAGCAAAATCTGACTCTAATGCTGGTATAGCTTGTTGTTGTATTGATTCAATATCCCACCCGTCACTCCGGTGCACGCTGCGAATAGGTGTGAAGGGGTCAAACAGAAAAATCTCATTGTGTCTGACGGCAAAAACTTGTCCGGTCACGTTGTTCGCAGCTTCAGATGCGAGAAATGCTGCTAGTGGTGCATTTTTTGCGGGCGTCATTTTTTTGAGTCGAGCCACTCTTTCTTTTTGATCATCCGTCTCGGCTGGAATTTCGTTGGTCATACGGCTCCATGCGAAAGGCGCTATGCAATTTGATCGGACGTTAAACCTTTTCATATCTAGGGCTATTGATTTCGATAATGCACAGATACCAAGTTTTGCTGCAGCATAGTTGGCCTGCCCAAAGTTTCCTATAAGTCCTGAGGTGCTGGTCATGTGTACAAAAGCACCTGATTCTTGTTTCCGAAAATGCTCGCCTGCAGCACGGCTCAGGAAGAAGCTGCCATTCAGGTGGACGCCGATTACGGAAAGCCATTGTTCCGGTGTCATCTTGTGGAAAATGGTGTCTCTCAAAATTCCAGCATTATTAACGACTATATCTATGCGCCCGAATTCACGAATTGCAGTTTCGACAATTGCGCTTGCACCTTCCCAAGAATCCACACTATTCGTATCAATAACTGAGCGACCTCCTGCGGTATCTATTATATTTTTGGTCTCTTCCGCGGGGGTGGAAGAACCACCTTCGCCTGTTACGGACACCCCAATATCATTTATAACAATAGAGGCATCCGTTTTTGCCAGCGCAATTGCTATTTCTCTACCGATTCCACCACCAGCACCTGACACGATAGCAACTTTTCCAGTATTCACAGCTTTTCTCCTTAGTAGGGGGACTAAAGTCCATAGGTTATTTTTATAAGCTAACTGCCAAGCGGTTCCTGGCAACAAACTATTTCGGGGTTATAAATCCATTGCTAAGTACAACTAGATTTCGTTCGATTGCGGTCGCTTGAAAGGTTCCATTTTCCCAAGCTTGAATTACAATTGTATCTCCTGGGAATACTGGTGCTGAGAATCGCGCAGACATAGTTCCGAATTGATGTAGGTCACCATCAAAGACGATATTTATGAGCGCCTGACAGGCGATGCCAAAAGTACAAAGTCCATGAAGTATAGGTTTGGCAAATCCAGCGGCTTTAGCTGCTTCCGGATCAATATGAAGGGGGTTTGGGTCACCATTAAGTCGATATATTAGAGCTTGCTCGGGTCGTGTATGAATGGTGAAAGATGGAAGTAGTTTGCCAGAAGGTTCGGGTGGAGGAGGTGGAACCTTTCCTGAAGGTCCTCCATAGCCACCGTCGCCACGCAGCATTATAGTTCTCCGTTCGGTGGCTAGAAGTTTTCCTGATTTTTTATCCGAGAGTGATTTTTCTAAATATAAAAGCGCACCTTTAGTTTTGCCTTTATCGATTATGTCCGTGATTCGTGTTTTGCCAATTACGGTTCCGGAGCTTGGAATAGGGTTTTCAATTGTAATTTCTTGCGCAGCATGAACAAGTTTTGTGGCGTTGACCGTAGTACGAGAATCCCCAAGCCAAAAACCAGGGTGACCGAGAACAGTACAAAAAGAGGGAATTACCTCGGGGCCATTTGCTTCGTTTGTAAACTGCAATTGCCAAGGATCAAGCTGGTTTTGGCCGACACCTACGGATAGCGCGTACCTGATAGCGTCAAACACTGAAAATTCTTGGTGAACATCAGGTATATCAAAAGCCATTAATTGCTCGTAGTTCACAAATTGCGTTCCTTTTTGATATCGAGCTAATTTAATGGTACAAGGTAGAACGAGTCAAAAAGGCAATTTTATTACCCATTGTAGTGACCAATTATCGCTATACTAGAGACGTTTTGAACTGGATGTCCCCCTAGGTTGTGGGTCAGTCCGTAATTCATATTTTTTATTTGTCGGTCACCGGCACGACCCTGAAATTGAAGAAACATTTCATAGAGCATACGTAGGCCAGAGGCTCCGATCGGGTGACCAAAACATTTTAAGCCACCATCAATTTGGCAGGGTATTTGTCCATCAGCATCAAAGCGACCGTCTAAAACAGCTTTCCATGCGCTTCCCTCATCCGCAAGATCAAGGTCTTCCATCGTGACCAATTCCGTAATTGAGAAACAATCATGAACTTCCGTAGCGCTTATTTCTTTTCTGGGATCCTTTATCCTAGCTTCAGAATATGCCTTTTTAGCTGCGATTCGGGTCGTCTTGATGTGTGCTCCATTCCAGCTGTTGAAACCTGATTCTTCACCGTTGGACACGCTCAGTTGTAGCGCCTTAACTGCAACGACATTAGTTTTCCCCAGGCTTAAGGCTATTTCTGGTGTTGTAACTATTGCACATGCTGCACCGTCACTGACCCCACAACAGTCGAAAAGGCCAATCGGTTCAGCGACCATGGGAGCATTTATTGCCTGTTCATGCGAAATTTCCCGCCTCAGATGGGCCTTTGAATTCTTAATGCCATTAGCATGACTTTTGACGGATACATGAGCCATGGCTCGTTTGAGGTCTTTTTTATCAACCCTGTGTGCGCCCCTATAACCTGTTGCCAGTTGGGCAAAAGCCCCTGGAGCTGAAACTGTCGGTGTAAACAAATCGTTTGTCACGCCGCGTCCACGTGCTGGCAGTCCTCCATATCCTGTGTCTTTTAGTTTTTCGACGCCTAGAGCGAGTGCAAAATCTGCAGTTCCTGAGGCGACTGCATAACATGCACCCCGAAAAGCTTCGGTTCCACTTGCGCACATATTTTCCACATGTGTTACCGGTATATATGCAAGTCGAAGTGCCGTGGCTAATGGTATGGCACTTGGCCCGACATTCACTGCGTCAAAAGCTGTGCTTAACCATGCAGCATCAATCTGTGAGCTATCTATACCTGCATCTGCCAGGCATTCTTCATACGCTTCTGACATTAAGTCAGCCGGCTCAGACTCCCATCGTTCTCCAAACTTCGAGCAACCCATTCCCAATATTGCAACTTTGTCTCTAATGCCGCTAGCCATACTAATTCTCCACAATTTATTTTTCTATTCCGGTGATGCTTTCCAAAAGTATTGTCGCATACCCCTGTTCTCGTCTATGTGTTTAATCCGAAAATGCATTCGTGTTTGGACGCCGACGTCAAAAGTTTCGGGATCCAAGTCTGCAAACTCCACCATCATTCTTCCGCCACCCTCAAATTCTACAAGCCCAAAATAAGCTGGCGGCTCCATAGAAAATACAAGATGGTCGGCTGTAAAAGTTTTTACTCGTGCTGGAGTTAACGACATGGCATGGGGCTGCTGAGTATTTTTTGCCCCACAGTTTGGGTTAACACAATAAGTCGTCTTTGGGTACTGTATGGTTCCGCATTGGGAGCATTGGCCACCCTTAAAGCCGGTAACCCCTTCCTTATTTCGGTACTGTGCGGTGAGGGCTGGGGGTCTATCTAGCTCTGCTCTTTTGCCAAATTCACGGTCTATAGTACCGCTAAAGGTGAGAAATTTGTCGTAATTTCTTTCTTCTACTTTCCTATTTAGCCAACCTTTTATCCCGCGATTGGGCTGAGAATGTGATATGGCTTCTGTAACTTCAAAAACCAATGCGTCGCAACCTTGCCCGAAGCCTGATAACACTAATTTTTGCCCTGAGGCGGACTTTGCAAGTGTATATGCGAGCATTAAAAGAGGATGTGCTGTCCCGCATATACCTATAGTATCTATCATGGTATCTACGACAGAACTTTCCCGAATACCGCAGCTCTTAGCTATAGAATCAGGTACACGACCATATTGGCATGGGACTATAAGGTGATCTATATCTGATCCGGCGAGGCCGACTTTTTGGAGAGCCATGTTAATAGCCTTAGGTACTGTCTTTAGCCAACCTTCCTGACGGATCCATCTATCTTCCCAAGCATAATCATATTTATCTCCACTTGCTCTGAAATGATCTATGAAATCATCGTTGATTGTTGCAGATCCTAGAAACCTCACCCCTAGCCCGTCCTGACCCAGAATAAAAGCGGCAGCGCCATCTCCTGAAATCATTTCCATATGACTTCCCGCGCGTGCTTTGCGGTTATCAGAACCTATCAATAAAACATCCCCACCTTGCGCAGAGGTAGTATCCAAGGCCGCTAAAAGAGATGTTGTGGCAGCTCGTAGGCTTCCGCCTACATCCATAGTTCTAACGTCTTCTGGAAAATTTAATGCCTCAGCAATTACTCCAGCGTTTTGGCGTACGGCAAATGGTAATGTTGTTGAAGCCAGTATGACAGCCTCTACCTCTTCAGGCAAACTTGTGACATCTCGTGCTGCCTCAACACCCATTGTGATTGAATCTTCGTCCCAACTACACATAGTTCGTTCACCCCGAGCAAGGCCTTTAAGGGACGGATCAAACCAACAATTGGCCTCAGCAATTACGTCGCGTTGTAGTCGCCGGCGCGGCAAATAGGCGCCGAATGCTTTGATTCCAACCAATTTACACCTCCAAGGGAAATTCTTGGTTATAAAGACATGATTTGCTAGAAATAGCAATTAAGAGAGAGCATAATGTAGACATTACAATAGCAGCGTTTGCAAAATATTCCAGGCTATATGTCTTTTTTGCCATGTGCACCAAGGGGGAAATGATGCAAAGTAAATATAACGAAATTTCGGGCTATTGTGCGCTTTGTTGGTCTCGATGTGGTTGTATTTCAAAGATTCAGGATGGGATTCTAATTTCCGTTGATCCAGATCCAGATCACCCTACTGGTGCATCGCTATGTGCAAAAGGGAGAGCGGTTCCTGAAAAAATTTATCATAAAGACCGCATTCTTTATCCAATGAAGCGTTCACGTCCAAAAGGAGACAAGGATCCCGGTTGGTCACGAATATCCTGGGACGAGGCGTTGGATACAATTGTGAATCAGTTGAATCTTATCGCCAAAGAATTAGGCCCCGAATCCGTTAGCTTTGGAATTACGACGCCTGCAGGCACTGCAATGAACGATGGTTACGCGTGGGTTGAACGTTTCAGGCGAGTTTTTGGGAGCCCAAATGCAGCAATTGCTATGGAGCTTTGTGGGTTTTCTAGAGATATGGTTTTCCCCTATACATTCGGTGTGCCGCTGCCCATGCCAGAACATAAGTATTCAGACTGTATTGTTTTGTGGGGGCATAATCCGAGTGTTACCTGGTTAGCTCACGCTAAACGTATTCTGGATGCAAAAGCGCGCGGGGCAAAGCTCGTTGTGGTTGATCCGCGGCGTACAGGTCTTGCGGTAAAGTCAGACCATTGGTGCAGGATTAAGCCGGGGACGGATGGAGCCTTAGCACTGGGTTTAGCAAATATCCTGATCACGGAAGAGAAATTTGATAAGCATTTTGTCAGGCAATGGACAAATGGTCCTTTGCTGGTTCGTGAAGACAATGGCCGTTTTTTAACCACTAATGATTTACGTTCTGATGGGGCCACCCATGAATTAGTAGCCTGGGATAGTATGCAAGCAAGGTGTATTGTTTACGACTCCGAGCGCGGTCTATACTCCGGCCATCCTGAAGATCTTGCGCTAAGTGGCCGGTACACATTTGATGGGCAAAATGGGCCATTAGTTTGTGTCCCAGCATTTTCTTTGTATGTTGATTTGTGTGCCCAGTACACTCCAAAACGTGTTGCGCAAATAACCCGTCTTGGAGAGAGTCAAATTATTGCTTTTGCAGGTATCATTGGAAGTTCAAAATCGGTATCGATGTATATGTGGGCTGGCCTTGAAATGCACACAAATGCCTCCCAGACTAATAGGGCTATTGCTCTATTATATGCTCTTACGGGAAATTTTGATTGCCGCGGTGGAAACGTCATATTTGAGACTGCTGAAGTAAACGATGTAACTGGTAGTGATTTAATTTCAAACACACAAAGAAAGAAGGCTCTTGGATTTAAGGCGAGGCCGCTTGGGCCAGAAAAAGAGGGATGGATCAACACGGACTCATTTTATCGTGGAATTCTTAATTCTGAGGAGTACCCCATTCGCGGATTCATAAATTTTGGCAAGAATCTTCTGTTCTCGCACGCCGACGCTCAAAGTGGTGAGGGAGCACTGAAGTCGTTAGAGTTTATGGTCCATATCGATATGTTTGAAAACCCTACATCATCTTTTGCGGATATATTTCTGCCAGTCTGTTCCCCTTGGGAAAGAGAAGGATTAACCACAGATTTTGTAGTTGATCAGGAGGCAGCAGGATTTATGCAATTTCGTAAACGCGTTTTGCAGCCGCTAGGGGAGTCGCGCTCCGACATTTGGATCGTATTTGAACTAGCTAAACGGCTTGGTTTTACGGAAGCATTTTGGGGCGGGGACTTTGAAAAAGCCTTGCAGTATCATTTGGATCCCGCTGGAATTAAAGTTAAGGACTTAAAAGAAAGTCCTGAAGGCATCAATCTCGGACTCTCTACAAGGTACAAAAAGTATGCGGAACCAGTGGATGGAGCGCCTAGAGGATTTGCAACACGCACAAAAAAAGTCGAAATTTACTCAGAGCTTTTCCTCGAGCATGGGTATTCCCCGCTGCCTGAGTATGTTGAGCCCATGGTGAGTTTGGGTTCATCCGGCTATCCTGGCGGCAAATATCCGCTTGTTTTGACATCAGGGAAATCCCCACACTTTTTACAAAGTCAAAATCGTGGTGAGGCATCTCTTAGGCGTTTGGAGCCTGATCCTATAGTTCAAATGCACCCATCAACAGCGCAAAAACGTGGAATTCAGGAGAATGACTGGATTCTTATAGAAACTCCTGATGGGGAGCTGCGCGGTCGCGCAAATTTTTCTGAGTATTTAGACCCACTGGTTGTATCTGCTACGCATGGTTGGTGGCAAGGGTGCGACACTCTTTCTCGAGATGCACTTCCAACCCGGGGCGCGTCCTCGGCTAATTTAAATGCGGCCATTGGCAATACCGTGTTTGATCCAGTCGGCGGTTCAGTTCCTCACAAGTCATATGTTTGTGAAGTTTCGTGTCTCACATAAATAATAAACAGATGGCTATCTTACCATCTCAGGTTATTTTGAAATGCTTACGCCGCCATCCACTACTATCGTTTGCCCTGTAGTCCATCGGCCAGCGTCAGACGCCAGGTACACTGCGATTCCTGCCACATCATCTGGTTCACCCAGACGCCCGAGGGGTGTTCGTTGAATGCGAGCATTGCTCGATTCAGGGTCTTCCCAAAGTTTTCGTGCAAAATCAGTTTTTACCAATCCAGGGGCGATACAATTGACACGGATATTATCTGGACCTAGCTCTACAGCAAGGTTGCGAGCCAGTTGGAAATCTCCAGCTTTCGAAATACAATAAGTTCCTATTACCTCAGAGCCAAAGAAGCCACCAATAGATGAAACAAAAATTATAGCACCATCTTGTTTGTTGCGCATTCCGGGTGCTACAAGTTGTGCCAACCAAAGGTTGGATTGAATGTTTGACGCCAGAATTTTGGAAAAGATTTCGTCTGGCACTTCAAGGGCAGAGCCGTAATGGGGATTAATCGCGGCATTGCCCACTAGAATGTCAATATTACCCCATCGCTCGTTTGTCTCAGAAACTAAAGATTGCAATTCGTTTTTGCGGCTGACGTTGCATGGTATTCCTATTACCTCAAGATCATTCGAACGTAATTCATCAACTGTACTGTTAACGCGCTTCTCGTCGCGGCTTGAAATAACTACACGAGCTCCATGTTGCGCTAAAGCGACAGCGATGGCTTTTCCGATTCCTTTCGTAGACCCGGTTACAACAGCATTACGTCCAGTAAGGTCAAACATGTTTGCTAACATTATTAAGGTCATCTAGAGGCCTAGATAGGCCGCTCTCACGCTATCATCTTTAATTAAGTTTTCTGCGGGGCCTTGAAGGGCAAGTGAGCCTTGCTCAAGAACATACCCGTAGGAAGCTACGCTCAATGCTAGTGCGGCATTCTGTTCCACCAAAACCACTCCGACATTTTCTTCCTGTGTTAGGGCACTGATTGTTTCCATAATTTTTTGTTCGATAACGGGTGCGAGGCCAATAGAAGGTTCATCTAAAAGTAGCATTTTTGGTCCTGACATGAGTGCCCTTCCAAAGGCTAGCATCTGTTGTTCCCCACCACTCAAGTTCCGGGCTAGCTGTCGCCTCCGGTCTTTTAGAATTGGAAAGTGGTGATAAATCCTCTCCAAATCTCTATTGATAGCTTTTTTATCTGAACGCAGATATGCGCCCACCATAAGATTGTCGTAAACACTTATGCGTGGAAACAATTCACGTCCTTCTGGAACTTGCGAAATACCCATCCGAACAATTGCTGAAGGTGATGCATTATCAATTCGATCTCCTAGAAAGCTAATCTCTCCTGCAGTTGGTCGTAAAAGGCCGGATACAGTTTTTAAGAGTGTTGTTTTGCCAGCACCATTGCTGCCTACAATAGTAGTTATAGTATTCTCTAACGCCGAAACGGACACATCGGACAGAGCTGAAATTAAATCATATTTGACTTCTAGCTGCTTAATTTCAAGCATTGTAACTCTCAGCTTTTCCCAAGTAAGCTTCAATCACCGACGGGTTACTGGTTATTTCATCTGCATTACCCTCAGCAATTTTTTCGCCAAAATTAATAACTGTAATTTGATCACAGATACTCAGGACTGATCGGACGTCGTGTTCTACCAACAAAATAGTGATTCCGTGATCACGCAGACTAGAGATTTTCTGGGCAACATTACTTTTTTCGGTTGGGTTTAGTCCTGCTAGTGGCTCGTCGAGCATTAGTAATTTAGGCCGTACGGCTAACGCAGTTGCTATTGAAAGTACGCGTTGCATGCCTGCGGGAAGCATTCTTGCTGGCGCTTCAGACTCACTTGATAGACCCATAAATTCAAGAATCCAAGATGTGCTATCTTCAATTGAGCTAACGCTTGGAAACTTGCTATTTTGTTCTGTTTCTGAGGTGGTTCTACCAGCATGAATATGATGGCCCATATGCACATTTTCTCGAACCGACATGTCTCGGTAGACACTGGTAAGTTGAAATGTTCTGACTAATCCTTTTTTTGCAATACGATGAGGGGCTTTCCCTGTTATTCTGGCACCTCTGAATTTCACTTCGCCGGATGTCGGTTTTAAGAACCCGCTTATAAGATGAAAAGTAGTTGTTTTGCCGGATCCGTTGGGACCTATAAGACCTCTGATTTGACCTTCTGGAATTGTTACAGAAATATCTTTAACAGCAACCAACTTGCCGAACTTTTTTTCGATATTATTTACTTCAAGAATTGTCATAAACTAACTATCTAAGGTCTTAGCACTATGATTCGAATTACGATTAAGTAGGAAGGCCTTTAGTAGTTTAAATCCTCTTATAACAGCCATTTCCAAACCTCCAGACCAAAGCATAAGTACTGCTATAACACTGGCACCCCACAAAAGAGGCACCCATTCGGCCCAGGTTCGGAATGCTTCCTCCAGGGCAGTAAGGTATAGTAGTCCAAGAATTGGTCCGAAGAAGGTAGATACTCCTCCTACAATTGCAGCAGCGACTAGCTTAAACATGAGAATAGAGCCAAAATCCATCGGATTTATTGTTCCATTAAAATTAGCAGAAAGTGACCCTGCAAATCCTGCGATTACTGAACCTAAGACGAAAGGCAGGGTTCGATGTCCCCAAGTATTAATGCCTATAGACTCTGATAATTCTTCGTTTGCAGCCACAGCCTTAATTGTCCGGCCTAACCTTGAAAGATCAAATCTGTAGAGCAAAAGCCAAATTATTAGAGCAGCAGTTAAAGCCAGATAATAGAAACCCATTGTGGTATCAAAGTCTATGCCCAGAAAACCTTCAGGGCGGGGGATAAAGGCGATCCCAAAACCACCGCCCGTGATACCTTTGAATTGGATGTATCCTTGTCGCAGAGCTTCGCCTGCAGCAAACGTGCTTAAAAAAAAGTAATAGTGTCGTGTTCGTAAAACTGGATATGCGATTAGCAAGGCAAATAAGCCCGCAATGCCAGCACCCAAAAATAGAGTTATCCAGAAAGACCAGGGCACTTCAAGGGTCATTAATATAGCCGTCGTATATGCCCCTAGGCCTGCCGTTGCGACGTGAGAAAAAGACCAGCCGCCCATTGTAGTAATAAGGCGGTACCCCATTATCATAATCGCATTCAAAGTAAAAATTACCAAGACGCTTTGCCAATACGAGGATAGCGCGTGCGGCAGGGCAACTAATAGAGGTGCGGCTATGGCTGTGCCAATACAGGCGTAAACAAAACGTCGCGGAGTTGAAGTGATAAATTGGGCTATTGTCATTCACGTGCCCCTAACAGGCCGCTTGGCATAAAGCTTAGAACAAGTAGCATAATAATTGCATCAACCATTGCGGTAAATTTTCCTACGCCGAATGCGGTCATTAAAGTATCAATGACACCAAACAATAATGCTGCGACGACCGTTCCCGATAGACTTCCTATCCCACCGACAATAATAATTATAAAAGCGCGCCAGAGAGCTTCTCCTCCCATAAAGGGGCCAATCATCAGCACACTTCCCATTAAAGTACCTGAAATTGCGGCAAGTGCAGAGCCCACGAACATAGTAGTTAGCGCAATTCTTCCCATGCTAATACCCTGGAGCATGGCTCCAGTTTTATTTTGAGCTGTTGCTCGTACTGCGCGGCCAAGGTCGGTACGCATTAAGAAATACCAAAGCCCTGCCATCATTAATACTGTGAAGCCGAGCACTACAATTCTCTGTATGGGCAGTATTGCCCCTTCAAACATTATGAATCCTGGAAAAATTGCCGGCACAGAGCGACCCATGGGGCCGATAGTTTTGACAACGATCACCTGTAATACGTACGAAAGGCCTAGCGTTGCCATAAAAATAGAGAATGGTTGCTCCTTTAGGCGTTCGAATAAACTTAATTGAACGAGCATGCCAAGAGTTCCTACAACTCCAGCTCCAACGAGCATTGCAATAATAAAGGTCCCTCCGTCAGGGATGTTATTGGAGAGTACACCAGTAAGCAGCCAAAGCGCGTAGCCACCAAGCATGTAAAATTCGCCATGTGCAAAGTTGATCGTGCGCATGACCCCAAATACCAGCGCCAATCCGACAGCGAAAGAAAGATAAAAGCTACTTAAGAAAACAATGTTGGCTAAAATTTGCATTATGGAATCTACCAGCCTCTTAGGCGTATATACCGGCTGCGATTTTCACCCGGGACCTCTCTACACAACAGAATCGATCCATCGCCGATTTAAGCTAAACAAAGCATTTAACGCTTAGTCGGGAGACCCACAATACTAATTGGGAGTCTCCCGACCTCGCTAGACTAACAAAAGCGGGTATTTACTATCTGTAAACTTGCCCGCCCGCATCGATAATTGGCAATGCAACGTCTTTATATTTCTCCCACCATGCTGCATGGTCAACAACATGATCGAGAATAACTTTTCCATCTGCACTCAAATTATAAATCGGTAGCGGGGTCAATAGATGGTGGTTCGCACCATAGATTTCTTCCCCACCCCATTTTGAGGGGCCAAATAAAGGATGGTCAACAACCTCGGCCGCATAGAGTGTTTCCATAACAGTTTTGGAATCTATGCTTGGCGACATTCGAATGCCGGCCTCTAGCGTCATCATTGAAGCGTAGCCGATGGGAGTGTAAGGCGACCACTCGTCAACACCAAATTCCTCTACATACCATTTATAAAGTTCGTGCCCTTTTGGACTATAGGTAGGTTCAGAAGCTTCGAAGGCATAGCCAAAATAGTGCCTGCCTGCCAACTGTTCCGCTGGCACACGTTCCAGAATCATTGGGAACGTAAAACCCTCAGCGCAGTAAACGCCTTTAAAACCCATCTGCTCCATTGTTTCGATCGCGGAAGCTAATTGGGCTGGAACCCAACCAAGCTGGCAAACCATGTCTGGCTTGGACGCCATCAACGGGGTAAGCAGGCCTAACATGTCCTTGGTGGCGTCGGGCGCATAACTTTCATTATAAACTATTTCAACCTGATCAGCATGAGCAAGAATGCCGGCTTCAAAGTATGCCTTGGCTGCTAGGCCAAAAGAGTTATCTGAAGTAATGATAGCGACGCGTTTTACATCTGGATTTGCTTGGATTGCGCGACTTGCAATGAGCATATAAGCGGCAGGTGATCCAGTTATTCCACCATTTAGGTAAGGATGATCTTTGCTGAGATAGCCGGCACCATAAGATGTTGTTAGAACTTGGTTATCCGTAGTCATTTGGGCAATTGCTTGCCGACTTCCGGGAGTGAATGTTTGCAGCATGAATTTGATGTTGTCATCCAGAATAGCCTTACGACCAGCCTTCAATTCCTCACCGGGAATATAGCAGACATTATCATAAGTCTTGAGGTTGATCTTATAACGTTTGCCGTCTCCAGCTAATAAGCCACCGTCAGCATTTAACTGATCTGCCCAAAATTGCATGCCTCTAACAATTGGAATTCCCCATTGAGCACAGTCCCCTGCTAACGGCTGAATTGCTCCTACATCAAGAGTTTCAGCAGCTGATGCTTGTTTGTTTATTGCGGTACCGGCGACAAACAGTGCCGCAGCGCCTACAATTGCAGGCAATAATCTACCCACGAACTTAAAGATCCTCATTATTTTACTCCCTATTGTGGTACTTACTAAAATCAGTATTTTAACAATAAAATATTTAACAAATAACTAGAAAGGGTAATTTTACAATTAGTAATAAAATGAAGAGTAGCAAGAAGTATGGATATAAACAATTATGTAACACTAATAGCTGAGACTGGGCCGCAAAATTACTAAAAATTTTACCTTCCGCGTTATGATCAGAGATGATATTGAAAATGGCGTGCCGACGGCATGTCAGGGCACGGATTCGGAAATATATGAGCGAATAGAATCCCTGGGGTCGTCAGCTATCCTAGTTTTTGATAACTCAAAGCATATCGCACAGCTCCAATTTAGGGAATATAATCGGGAAATATCATCGCCGAATGGGCTTTGGGATCCATTATACTGGGGTGACTTTGGCCCAGATGCGCCTATTTTGCGAGATCGTACCCTTTCAATCTATTGTTACCATGTGGGTCAATTTGATGAGACAGAGGCTCGTGATAAAAATTATCATGGACTAGGGATAGGGAAAGCAATGTTAGAGTATCTTCTAGTGTGGGCAAAAGAATCGGGTTTTAGTGGGGTCGTGGCAAAAGCAACACCGGAGAGCCGGCCTGTAATGAGCTTTATGGGAGGGCAGCCTTTATCAGTTTACGAGAATTACGGATTTAAGACTTTAAGAAGTGAGATGGATGAACAATTGCTTAATGTAGTTCGAGAAAAACGACTAGTTCCCAAGGAAGCGAATCCAAAGGACATTGCGTTAGTTAGCCAATGTATAAAATACTTTGAATAACAACTATGGTGGATCATTATGACAAAAATTATGCTAGTTACAGGCGGGAGCCGGGGTATCGGAGCCGCTATTTGCAGGGGCGCAGGTGAAGCCGGGTATGATGTTGCTGTAAATTATATCAACGCGCGTGATCGGGCAGAGGAAGTGGTCGAAGCGGTGAAAAAGGCGGGTCAGAGAGCAATTTCCGTTCAGGCAAACATGGGTAAGGAAGAAGATATCTTGGCCATGCTAGAAACGGTAGATACAGAACTTGGTCCCGTAACAGATATCGTAAATAATGCCGCTATAGATTATGAAACTTTAATCCCAGAAATGACGACGGAAGGGCTTAGGGAGCTCTTTGATACCAATGTTCTGGGTCTTTTTATAATTGCTCGCGAAGCTGTAAAACGCATGTCCAAAAACGTAAACGGCGTTGGCGGTACAATTGTAAATGTTGGGTCTATTTCGTCTCGGTATGGCGGTCTGCCGGGTGATGTGGTCTATGCATCCTCCAAAGGGGCAGTAGATACCTTTACCAAGGGACTAGCTCATGAATACTCGGACCATGGGATTAGAGTTAATTGTGTTCGCCCTGGTTTTGTCCTGACGGAAATTTGGGAGCGATCTATTGGAGTTGAAGCTGCACATAAAATCGCTAAAACCGGATCAATGCTGAAGAGAATGGCTGAGCCTGAAGAAATCGCAGATATGGTATTATGGCTCTGTTCAGATAAATCTTCCTATGTTACTGCAGCTGTATTTGATGTAGATGGTGGACGGTCAAATAGAATTCATAGAGGAGACTAAAAATGAGCAGAATTAAAGTAATGCAACTTGATGACGCGCAAGTCTATGAAACTTCTTCGGTTATAAGCCGGCGTTTAGTGAGGCGTGAGCATGGTTCCGAAAACATGTCGTTCTATATTTCAACCTTGCAGGAAGGTTACAATGATCAAAATTGTGTCTACGCTGATCATGATGAGATTGTGTATATTTTAAGTGGAAAAGCTGAGTTGACTATTGACGGTCAAACGCAGATTGTATCGAAGGACTTTGCATTCTATATACCGCGCGGTGAGCCATACGGTTATAAGGTAGTAGAAGGTCCAAATGATATGGTAGTGGTGTTTACGCCGGCGAAGGTGTGAGTTCAGGCAAGAGTGGGAGAAATATCGTGGGTGTAAAAAAAGAATTGAAACCAGCAAATCAGAAAAAGAATAAGGCTGTGAAAAAGAAAAAAGGCAATGGAAAGGCCATTGACC
>Ga0310344_10001214_pt1 | contig 19757 bp, 18 predicted proteins | sample HC15DNA20200_MG_FD_203801 | JGI IMG/M metagenome (GOLD analysis project Ga0310344, IMG submission 203801) | Marine microbial communities from station ALOHA, North Pacific Subtropical Gyre - HC15-DNA-20-200_MG | ecosystem: Environmental > Aquatic > Marine > Oceanic | place: Pacific Ocean: North... | reverse complement strand
CTGCCTTGTACCGATAATTGATAGCTGCCAGCCCGCGCGCGGAAAATGGTTCCTTCACTTCAATACCTAGAACGCGTTGCTTCGGATCGTTTTTAAAAATATCACCGCCGTTTTTATCTAAGTATCGAGGTTCAATCCGACCGGTCATCTCAATATTCTTAGCATTACCCTGGTAATAGAGATTCAGTTGCTCTCCACGATCGAAGTACGTGTAGAGGAAGTGTCCTCTTGCACCATCGCCTGACCACTGCAGGTCAAAGTTCCAAATTATCTTCGACCCAGCCTGGGGATCTCCGAGACAATCAATCTCACCCATTGGAAATGGTTCGCCTGCGGTGTAATTCTCAAGGCTCCCTTCTGGACCGATCCTCGCTTGACCTTTGAATCTTTCAGTGACAGCCTTAAATTCGGGCGGATTCGAATAATCTCTAAAAGGAGGACCAACCTCGAGTTGCATTCCTTCGAAAAAGAAAAAATGACGATGCGCCCAAAACTCCTGTGGAATATAGGGCTTCAGAAGCTCCACCTGGTCGAACCCTATAATGTCACCCTCTTTGAAACCCGTGACGTCTTCCTGGTACTCATACTCTTGCGCAAACCCTGATTCCGGGATGGGCAATAAAAGAAAGCATAGAATCAGCCGATTTAGTAACGGGGTCACCAGGGTCCGCCAGAATTTTCCGCAAAAGTTCCATCCGGCTTTCATATTCACTCTTTTTTTCTCCTAAAAAGTCAGAATCCTGTCGTCGAGAAATCTACAAAAGATCATGCGGGCAAAGCCGGCTTGACAAGGTTTACCATGTGTCACAAACGAAGACCTTGGAGTCGAATAAATCCCGTCGCATCCCCTTGGTTGTAAGCGTCACCATCGTCTTCAAATGTCGATAGCTCCGCTGAGTAAAGGGAAACGGGTGACCTTCGGCCTGTGACGAGGATATTACCCTTATAGAGCTTTAAGCGTGCGTCTCCTGTGACATTCTTCTGAGATTCCGTAATTGCTGCCTTCAAGAAGTTTATCTCAGGGGAGAACCAGAAACCGTTATAAATCAACTCTGCAAATCGAGGAGACAGCCTATCGCGTTCGTGCATTACCTCGCGATCCAAAGTAATCGATTCAACAGCTCGATGAGCTGCGAGCAGCAAAGTGCCACCAGGAGTCTCATACACACCTCTGGAACGAATGCCTACGAAACGCGTCTCCACCATATCCACTCGACCAACTCCGTTTTCTCCCGCGATTTTATTGAGGTGAGCCAACAGATTAGCACCAGTCATTTTTTCACCGTCAATGGCAACAGGAATTCCTTTTTCAAATGAGATAATAATCTCGGTCGAATAATCGGGGGCAGCTTCTGGAGAACTGGTAAGAATAAACATTGCCTCTTCAGGAGCCTTCCAGGGATCTTCCAATATTCCTCCTTCAAAAGATATGTGGAGAAGGTTGCGGTCAATCGAGTACGGTTTAGCCGCCGTGGCCTGTACAGGTATTTTGTGCTTCTTGGCGTATTCTATGCAGTCAGTTCGGGACCTAATACCCCAGGTCCTCCACGGAGCCACAACCGTGAGATCCGGTGCCTTAGCCCTGTAGGTGAGCTCGAATCTAACTTGATCATTACCCTTCCCTGTCGCTCCATGAGCAATCGCATCGCAGCCTGTCTCTTTCGCGACCTCTACCTGATGCTTTGCAATCACTGGCCGAGCCAATGCGGTGCCTAAAAGGTATGTGCCTTCATATACTGCATTGCCCTGTATCGCCGGAAAAACGTAATCTGATACAAATTCTTCTTTTAGATCTCGAATCACGCAATCAACAGCCCCAGTTGCTCGCGCTTTCTCCGGAAGACCCGCAAGCTCTTCTTCTTGGCCTACGTCGGCGCAGTAGGCTACGACCTCACACCCATATTCCTCTATGAGCCAGCGAAGGATGACCGAGGTATCAAGGCCACCGCTGTAGGCCAAACAGACTCGTTTAATTGATTTTTTAGACATGCCTTGAAGGTAACGAAGTTCGTCGGATCTGGGCGACGCCCCAAGTCACTTATAGAACCCTAGACAATAAATTCGCTTCCTGTAGTAGCAGGAGACAAAGATATGAGGGGGTTTTAGCCCTCCCCATGTCTCAAAAGCTTACCAGGAGTTTCTCCGGTTGGAGTGTCATCACGAATCGTGACTTCTCCGTTTACCAGAACGTAGTGGTAACCCTCGGCCCTCTGGACACGACGCCATTCGTCCCCCGGAAGATCGCGTGCGATTTCCATTGGCAAAACCTTCAAATTGTCAAAATCGTAAACCACCAAATCAGCTGGGGCGCCTTCGCGAACGGTTCCTCTGTTTTTGAAGCCTGCACACCAAGAGGGAAGAGCGCTTAGTTTCCAATGAGCCTCTTCAAGACTCATAACTTCGTTTTCGCGAACCAGGCTCTCTATCGTTTCTGTTGGATACCTTCCCGCCGTAAAAAATTTTGTGTGTGCACCTCCATCTGAAACTCCAAGCAAAGTAAGGTCCGACTGCACAATTTCAGAAAGATATGGGAGACTACAGCCAATGGTCGTATAAAATTCTGTCTTCAAATTATCCGCGACCGCGAGATCGAGCATCGCATCTACAGGGTGTTTACCTTGGCGCGCCGCCACTTCTTTAATCTTAAGATTCTCAAACTCCTTAAGGTCTGAACTTTCCACGGACATGACAAAAATTTCCTCAAATGAATCGCTGATTAGACCCGAGGTGTCTTTTCTAAGACCCGGTCGCCGCTCAGGATCGGCAAGCTTCTGTCGTTTTTCATCGACACTTCCAAGAGTCGCCTCACACCAGTCGGGATCATCATCCCAAAGGTTCCAGTCTTCAAACGTAAATACAAAGCCCGGATCCGTTGTTACCCCTTGGCCGTAAATACGCAGACCTTCCGTACGACACTTCTCAAGCCAATCAAGCTGATTGCGATGGCGTTCCGGGAATCGATCACTAGCCTGAATGACATTGAATAAAATCGGACGACCACTTACACGGGCAAGTTCTTCGAAATGGTTCTGTGCAGTCTCGTTCTTACCGTCGGGAGACAAGAAGATAGACTGTATGAACCCCTCGTTCCTCTCAGCAAGAACCTTCCCAAAGGCAATACATGTTTCGTCATGCATAATATCGGTCACCATTGGTGTGCCGTCGTAATCCATTTGAACACTGTTAGGACCGAGCCTTTGTGCAGACCATCCGCATCCACCCGCGTCCATGCCTTCGTGGATGAGCCTACACATCTCCTTCGTCTCCGCATCGGTTGGTAGACGGCCCGACTTTGCATCCTCCAGGCCCATTACCCACACCATGATGGGCGCCACAGGAACATAAGGCAAAAGGTTGATGCCTTTAGGTGTTCGGTCAATACTATCGAGGAATTCGGGGAAACTGGTCCAGTCCCAAGGCATTGCTGCCTTCATCGAAGCGTAAGGAATAGCTTCCACCCGCGTCATCGTAAGCATAGAGCGCTCACGGTCTTCAGGTCTTACCGGAGCGAAACCAAAGCCGCAATTTCCGATAACTGCCGAAGTTACTCCGTGCCAGCCTGAGATAGAGCAGTAGGGATCCCAATAAATCTGAGCATCATAATGGGTATGAAGGTCTACGAAACCAGGGGCAACAATCAACCCTTCTGCATCGATAACCTCTTCCGCTTGTCCTTTCTCCAGGCGACCTATTTTGGCAATAACGCCATCCTTTATACCAACATCGGCGCGATAACGTGGCAGCCTAGTACCATCAACAATCATCCCATTTTTTATAACAAGGTCGAATTCCGACATTACTAGATCCTCCAAAAGCTTCTCACCCATGCTTCATGAGTCATCCCTGATTTGATATCAACTCACAGGGATCACCGATCCGGGGTGCATACAAGAATACTACGATCCACCACCCAACCTCAATCCTGAATCACTCTGTGTTTTTCTATGAAGTCCAAATCAAGCTCCCAGCCAAATCCTGGGCGATCAGACAAGGCGAGATTTCCGTTCTCAAGCTCTGGCCGATTTGCAATAAGGTTCCACCAAATCGGGTCCCGATCCGGATGAAAACACTCTACGTATGTCCCATGGGGTATCGAAGCTAGAAGATGACTTGCAATTTGAGGTTCTTCGTGATGAGCCATTCGCACATCATACGTCTGGGCAATCGACGCCACTCTCCGCCACTCAGTCGGCCCTCCTGACCAAGACGAATCGAAGTTGCAAAAATCGACCGACCCTTCTTCCATCAAATCGCGACAGCCGCTCGCACTCAGTTCGCTTTGGCCCGCGCAAATCGGTATGCCGGAAATCGCTCGGACATCTCTTAGAGCCTTTCTGTCATTACTCCAGCGACATGGCTCTTCGAACCAAAGAAGGCCTAAGTCTTCTGTCAATTTACAAAATTCGACTGCTTCATGTGGGAGCCAAGCTTGATTAGCATCTACAGCCAGAATAAATTCGTCACCAGCCACCTTTCGCATCTCTTTGACGCGCTTCGCATCTTCAACGGGAGTCAGCCCGCCTACCTTAAACTTGACCCCTGCGACTCCAAGTTGGCGAAGATCCTCATATTCCTTCTCAATGGTGATGCCCGAGTCGTAGTAGCCTCCAATAGCGATCATCGGCAATTGATTGACAAACCCTCCCCAAAGCCGCCAAAGGGGCTCCTCGTGATATTTGCCGATAGCATCCCAGATAGCGGCGTCTACCGCTGCGCTCGCGACAAGCCCTATCCGCCGATCTCTAAGGATATCTGCCGTCACCGAACGTGATCTTTCCCAACAACGTTCAACGCTCCTAACATCAAGACCGGACACCTTCGGGAAAATCTCAGTTAAAATCGTCTTCTCAATATCGATCAAGTTTGAATCCTCATCACCAACGTAAGCTTCACCAACCAATCCACCGGCACAGTGCACACGACAGATAACTGTAGACCGATGGGTCATATGATAATTCGATCCTCGATAAATTCTTCCTAGTGGAACGCGTATACAAAGCGTCTCGATATGCTCCACTGCCAATTCTGAACTCATTTTCCTTACTCACTTCCTCCAGAACACTCAATAAAAACCAAAATTCTCGCTCTTAAGACTGCATGTTAAACGCGAAAAACCGGTTTTCTTTCAGTTCCCTGCAATTCGGGCTTTTCTGAGCAACTCAACTAAGTGTAATCTTATACTAGTCAGTATAAAACACGTAAGGAGTCTCGAATGGCAAGCGTAAATGTCCAAGAAGAAGTTTCTGCACCTGCTAACGAAGTGTGGAGCCTAATCTCAGATTTCGGTGGCATCCAGAAGTTCGCAGATCCGAGGTTCATCACTAAATGCGAATGCAATGGCAATACCCCTGGTTCCGTCCGGACAATAACCCTCGCGGATGGTGAGAAAATCCAGGAACGGCTTGAAAACTTCGAAGAAGAAACTTACCGCTTTAGTTATTCAATCTTGGGAGAGTGCTCTATACCAGTACAAGACTATTTAGCTACCACGAAAGTTACCGCGATTGATAAGAACAAATGTCAAATCGACTGGCAAAGTACATTCAATGCTGTCGGACCTGCAGAAGAGGCGGAAAAGATAATACGGGGTGTCTACACCGGTGGAGTGATCGGCATTCGAAAAGCTCTAGGTTTATAGGAACTTGGTAGATTCTGAAAAGCTGAAACTCTCTGAGCAATTTCGTATCAAAGGAGGACTATGATTGTTCAAAGCTCGGAAGAGGGACAGATTCCATTTGTTATCAAAATGTCTGAACACACAGCGCTTGCCGGAAATCTCGCCAGGTTTTTCGGAAACAGCAGATTCGAGCCTATAAAACCGAGAGAGCCTATGCTTTTCGTCATAGACAACCACGACATAGGATGGAGAGAACTCGACGAAAGAGCGCCCGCAGATCCGAAAACCGGCCTTCCTTATAATCTAGTCGAGACGCCCTTTGAAGAAATAATAAGGACAAGTTCACGTTCGCCTGAACGAAACTCTTCTGAACACGCCTATTGTGGTTTAATATCAAGCATGCACAGTTGGGGGTTATACAACGGTCGTTACGGCATGTCTGATCTGGTCTTACTTGACAATCTCGCAAGCGACAACAAGGTCGAGGCAAGCCGAATGCTTGACGGAGAGATCAGAAGGCAAACTGAATTAAAAGCTAAACTTGCCTCTGATCCAAAAACGGCAGGTTGGATCAAAAAAGAAAAACTGTTCCAGAACTATAAGCAATTACAATTTTTCGACACTTTGGCCCTTTATTTTAACTGTACTCACGAAAAGCACAGAACCAAAACCACTTTTTTGCATGTACCACAGACTAAAGACGAGGATGTCGAAGTGACTATTACCCCTAAAGGAAACGGTGATTATTCCTTCGCTCCCTATCCTTTCAAACAAGATAAAATAGATGTGGAATTTTCTGGAAGATATCTAGATCCAGCTAAGACTACAGGCGGTGAGGAGATTGGCGAGATCATAAAAAAAACGCCAATTGAAAAGCAGACCGTCAGACTAGTCTCATAGTTTCGGGCCAAAGTGCCTAGCGAAAAAAATTTAAAAATAGAGTAACAATGACGCTAAGAATCACACAGGTCACAATCGGGAAGACGACCGTCAGAGTATCTGATTGGTAGTGTAAATCTCCAGGCAGTCGACCAATGTTAAATTTCCGCAAAAAGGGGTACAATAATCCGGCAAGCAAAAAAAGCCCCCCAAGAAAAAAGAATATCTTCTGCATCTTGTCTGCCCCCTCTATTGTAAAAACAATAGCAGCCGACTAAGGGTGACTTTCCTTACGGCATGAGTAAACCCGCAAACAGTTAAGCAAAAGGATCCTCTCCGCGTTTCATCTTCTCGAACACTGGGGCCATATCGGGTGGAAGCCAGTAAATTTCAGTGTATGAGCCAACAAGGTGAACTGTATCGAAATATGACCATCTACAGTCCCCGAAACGGCCAGCCATTGCGACTTCAAATCCTTGATCGGAGAGGTGACGAAAGGCTCGATCGTATTCATCTCCGTCATCAAGCAAGTATCCAGTATGATGAAGACCTATTCCTCTAGTCTCCAACCAATCCTTATACACATTTTCTCCCGAAAGGTGCTTGCAAAGTTCGATCTGCATTTCGCCAGAATACGCGTAAGCAGCACTAAATTCGAAAGTACCAGGCTTTCCTTTATATATTTTTTCCGTTTGATCTTTAGTGATATTGTCCCAAACAAAAAAACGCTCAATCCCTAAAGACGATTTGAAAAAAGCCGCCGCGTCATCAAAATCGTGCACAACATAGGCGATTTGTTGAAGCTTCGAACTTAAAAAACCGAGCGGGGCGCCGTCCGTCATAAATAAACCTCTTGTTCCGTCAAATATATAATCGAGTTATTTTTTCCCTGGATAAAGCATGCGAACGTTTTGAGTTTCCAAGTCGAGCAATTTAATAGTGCCGGGGTGTTCCCCTCCCAAACCACCATACTCGGACACGAGTAACCTTGTTTCTCCTGGAAGAATTTCAAAATCCTCCGGAGCAGCAAATCCGTCCATAAATGAGATCCCTCCGTCTGCCTCACAAGGTCCCGAAGGATCGATACATTTTTCGACTATCCCCAATCTCTCACCCGTGGCAGAACCCATATAGATTTTCGACCCCGCAAGCACTCCTACCGTTGCCAAACCAAAAGGAGGTCCGTCTCCTTCAGCAATATAGAAAGATTCGCCACTAAGAGGGTCAATGGACAATATTCCAAATGGTATCGGGCAAAAAGCCGGCTTCTTCCCCATGCACTCTCGGATGGTCGGAAGATCCGCTCGAATCGATGCCACAAGAAGCTGACCAGAAGGAGTCCAACTTATGTTGTCTGGGGTTTGGACGTCGTCTACCTGCCACAACGTCTTCCCCGTTGAGAGATCAATTGCACGAACTTCCTGGCCCAGGCTATACGCAGCATACAAAACATTGCCATCGGGCGAGGTTTGAACTCCATTTGTAAGGATTCCATCGCTACCTTCGATTTTTTTCCATCCGTTCTCGGAATTCCAAGAAAGAGCGTATCCAGTCGGCTCACCGTTTGTCTGTCGAGAAAGTAATTCCTCAGCGGATATCCCACGCTTCATCATATGACTTGCAATAAACCCTCCGTCCGGAAGATTTGCGACATCATTAAACCAAATACTCTCCGGAGCAATCACACAGCCACGCCATTTTAGTGAAGGAACGTCTCCGCCTACATCGATCAGCTCAAAGATTTCAATTGACTCTCGTAATCCGTGATTCACAACGAGAAGACGGTCCGACCCGCTTCCCGCTACATCAAGACCGAGATGGATACCGTGGGGTGCGAAAGCCTCACCAAGTTCTTGGGTACAATCCGGATCACCCCAAAGAGCAATCTCAGCTTTTTGACCACAGCTCGTCAAAAGTGCCCCTACTAAAACGATTAACCAAACGTAAAATAATTTCTTCACAGTTATTTACTCCCGTACATAAAGATTACACCCGAACGAGGTACATTTGGAACAGTAATCGAAGGAAGATCTAGTGAGCAGTTCTGACCAAAGATACTCACGCAAACAGCGATCGACTGGACTTAGCTATAGAACCAAACTGTCTCAGGGTCTAGGTGCCATCCCGGACACCATCAAAAACTGGGTTTTCAACACATTTACGCTCCTTTTTTATAACCAGATTCTCGGAATCGACGCAGTTCTCGTCTCCATAGCTCTCGCAGTCGCAATTGTTATAGATGCAATATCGGACCCACTCGTAGCATCCTACTCGGACAATTTATCGACTCGCTGGGGGCGTAGACATCCCCTAATGCTTTTTTCCTCTCTACCGCTCGGTGCTGCAATGTTCGGTATTTTCTCCCCACCTGACTCGCTCTCACCCGGAGGGCTTCTCATTTGGCTTTTGTTTTTCACGATCCTCGTTCGAAGCCTGATGACTTTGTTCTTTGTCCCCTGGGCGGCAATTGCTGCAGAACTCTCCGATGATTATGACGAAAGGACTTCACTCATGTCATTTCGGTTTGGTGTCGGGTGGATTGTCGGGGTCAGCTTCCCTTTCGTCGTGTTCACTTACTTAATGCCGGGAACTGAAATGCAACCAGTAGGACAGTTGAACGCCAAGGGATACCCGATAATGGCAAGTTTTGCTGGTATTCTTATGACTTGTGGTGCTCTCTTGACAACGCTTCTGACCGTAAGAGAAATACCATTCTTAAGAAAGCATACTGCAAAGCAGAAATCGTTTAGGCCATCTCGTACTATCAGTGATATAAAACTTTCTCTAGAAAACCCTCACTTTTCATTAGTTTTTGTCGTTGTTCTTTTGTCTTCTGCAATTACAGGAACAATAGTAAGTCTTAACGTCTACATGTGGACCTACTTCTGGGAGCTTACAACCGCCGACTTGCGTTGGTTCCCGATTGCGGCGATTGGAGCTGTTGGAGTTTTACCGCTGATTGGAAAATTACAAAAGCGATGGGACAAAAAGGAGATCCTTTTGACATGTTCGATCGTTAGCCTTATTGAAGGACTCCTGATCATAAATTCCCGGTTTCTTGGGATTCTGCCAGAAAATGGGACCACAGGATTACTCGTAACTCTTATCGGAGTGGGAATTTTCTCTGCGGCAATTGCGGTCACCCAAGGAGTTCTAGGCGCATCCGTTATTGCAGACATCCTTGACGAACAAGAACTACGAACAGGTTTACGCCAGGAAGCGATGTTTAATGCTGCCTTATCATTTTGCGGGAAAGCAGTTTCTGGAATAGGCCTGATACTAGGCGGGCTGATCATTAATCTCATCGGATTACCAGCAGGAATAGACCCTGCTGAAGTACCTACAGAAACCGTAAAGAAGCTGGGCGTGTTCGCAGGGGTAATACTCCCCCTTTTCTACGTAATCCCAATTGCTTTGTGGAGAAGGTACGAACTTACGCGAAAGGTACACGCGAACATTCAGAGGTCCCTCTTCTTGGAGAGACAAAGATGAGGCCGGAAAAATCCCGGCCTCTCAATGCCAAATACTCGTAACCTACGAAATATACTTTGCGTATTCGTCAAGTTTGGGCAAAACCTCATCGGCCCCTGCAGGCGGCAGAGGAAGAATAACCCGCTTAACACCGAGATCCTCAAGTGGCGCGACCGAACTCTCATCAAAAACAAGTCCGAAAAATACGCCCAGTTCAATTTCCGAAATGTCACGACCGATTGCATCACAGGCTTTTTTCAACTCTTTCAATCCACCTTCAATATCGTGCATTCCTCCACCGATCGGCATCCACCCCTCGCAGAATTCTGCCACGTGTCCGGCGGTCTTCGGTCCCAAAGCGCCTCCCATAATCACTGGCGGGTGGGGAGTTTGAGCAGGCTTTGGCCAGGCCCAGCTCTTCTCGAATTGGATGTGGTCTCCATTGTACTCTGCCTCTTCCTTGGTCCAGAGCTCCTTCATCAATAGTATACTTTCGCGCGTCACATCTCGTCTGGTCGAAAAATTTACACCGTGGTTACCTAGTTCCTCTTTATTCCAACCGTATCCGATACCAAACAGAAATCTGCCATCTGAAAGAGCATCCAAGGTTGCAACTTCCTTAGCCAACCAAACTGGGTCCCGTTGAGGGACCAGTGTTATCCCCGTACCGAGCTTCAACTTGGTAGTTACTGCCGCGCAAGCACCTAAAGCTACGAACTGATCATGAGTCCTCCAGTACTCCTCAGGAAGTGGTGGCGCGCCCTCTCGACCACCCCACGGAGTCTTGCGACTCGTCGGGATATGACTGTGCTCCGGAAACCAAAGCGATTCAAAACCTCTGGCTTCAGATTCCTTCGCTAGTTGAATAGGGTTAATCGCCTTATCGGTAGGGAAAATCAGTACTCCAAAGTCCAAAATAATCTCCTTCGTCCTCCTTTAGAGAACGGTCTGTAGAGGGGGCTCCTCGTTGTGTTTTTCGAGCTTCCGATGGTAACTCAAGATCCGGTGATGATCGCAACGTAATACACTATTCGCACTGAAAAATTAGCGACGAGAGCCTAAGCCCGTAAGTGAATCTCCCTTAGTACCGGTTGAAGCGCAGCAATTGTCTCCTGAGTCGTCGGTTCGAGACAAATCTGGACGTGAGAAACGCCACAATTTCGGTAGTCCAAGAAACGTTCGGCTAACTCCTCAACTGAACCGGAAAGGGGGACCAGTGGACCCGCCCCTTCAAGCTGATCGACGGGAAGTCGATCCCACCAGGGATCGGCCGTTGAGTCTGCCATCAGCACAGTAACAGTACGTTTCATTGAGGAAGGATCTCTTCCCCCTTCAAGGCAAGCACGGTCAAGATTTTCTGAGTGTGCTTTATAGCCTTGCACGTTATTGTGAATATCGTCGTAGTAAGCATTCCACATATCTGCATAGCGCACCGCGAGACCGAGCATTCGCGGTTTCGTTGAGCCAATCAGGATTGGGGGCCCAGTCTTCCGAGGACCTCGCGGTTTTAACTCACATTCCCTTGCGGAATAAAAGCGACCCGAGAAATCGATTTCTCCATTCCTGATCAATCCGTGGATGATCTGAATGGCTTCTTCAAAGCGACTAACTCGATAGTCGAAGGGAAAACCGAAGGCATCATATTCCAGTTGGTGGTACCCGGCACCGAGGCCTAAAATCAATCGCCCGTCACTTATCTCCTCAACGGTGTCGACCATTTTCGCCAGTAAAGCCGGGTTTCGCCAACCAATTGCCAATACCAATGTGCCAAGTTCAACCCGATCAGTAGCCTCAGCGAGAGCAGATAAGAGGGACCATACTTCCCAGCAACCTCGACCTTGTTCCTCTCCCTCCAGTCGATACAGCAGGTGATCACTGATCCACAGGGAATCCAAACCGATACCTTCGGCGGTCTGGGACATATCTCGAAGTTCAACCCAGCTCCGCACTCCAGGTCCTCTCATACCCTCAATCTGAGGCAACTGAATACCTATTTTGAATGAATCTTTGGTCATTTGAGCCTCTTGGTTTTCATATTGTGCTTTCAGAGTATCACCGAACACTCTTCGAAGGTTAGTTTCCGAAGGAGATTTGTTACGAAAGAAACTACCACCACAAAAAGTGACGCTGCAGCCCCCAGCACGCCCGCAAGAAAAGAAATAAGTGGCCTCGTTGTCCAACCAAGCAATAGCGGTCTGCGAAATCCCATTGCTGAACCACAAAAAAGCTTAACGCCCCCCGGTCTTCAAGATAAAGAACCAGACCCACAAGCAAAGGCTTCATTCTGCCTCGATCACCCACTCTCTTTTCCACCTCGGCCCGCACCATATCCTCGTGATTGAGCCTTATCGATAAAAAACCTAAAGCAATGGGCGAGAAGGTTGAGCTCGCCTAACATCTATCCTGAAGTAAAAAAGCCAACGGGAAAAACAACTTATACGGGAGTACCACTCCAATGAGCCAAAATACGGACCTCGCACTTTCTGATCTAAAGATTCTTGACCTGACACGAGCTGTTGCGGGACCGACGTGCACCAGAATGCTAGTTGAAATGGGTGCGGAAATTATAAAAATAGAACCTACGCCCAACGGTGATCTAGCACGAGCCATTTCTAACTTTAAAAACAACCGCAGTCTCTATTTCATGCAGCAAAACAGAGGGAAAAAAGGACTTTGCATAGACCTTAAGGACCCTCGTGGTGTTTCCCTCGTAGCAGAACTCGTTCCCCAAGTTGACGCGGTTGTGGAGAACTTCCGTCCCGGTGTTATGGATGCAATCGGCTTAGGCTATGAGGCCCTCTGCAAGCTCAAGAAAGACATCGTACTCTGTTCAATCTCTACTTTTGGTCAAACCGGCCCGTTAGCTAAAACTCCCGGATACGACTTTATCGCGCAGGCCTATTCGGGAATAACTTCTATGGTAGGCGAACCCGACAAAACTCCGGCCTTGACCGGTGCAGCGATAGGAGATTGCAGCACCGGCGTCCACGCGGCACTAGGGATCCTTGCGGCTCTTCGAAGACGAGATCGACTCGGTGTTGGCGACCACTTAGATGTCTCGATTCTAGATGCCTATTATGGCTATCACGACGCTAACGTCCACGCATACAGTGGCTCGGGAGGAGAAATTAAGCCAACTCGCCAGGGATCCCATTTTGGCTTCGTTGCACCCGCCGGCGTTTTTAAAGGAACTGAAGGATACGTGGTAATCATGGCATTCTTACACCATTGGCCAGACTTATGCCGCGCGATGAAACGAGAGGACCTGATCGACCATCCGAACTATTGTGACGAATCTGTCCGACTGCCCCGACGCGATGAGATTACCAAGATCATGGAAGACTGGCTCCAAACATTCCCTGATATAAAAAGTGCCGTTGACGTGATGAAAAATAATGACGTTCCTTGTGCCCCTGTTCTTTCCGTTGCAGATACAACGAAAGATTCCCACATGCGTGAACGAGGGACGGTAAGAACAGTAAGAGATCCGCTTCATGGAGAGGTGGATATCCCTGGAATGCCGATCAAGTGGAAACATCACCCAAACAACATCCCTTTGGACGCCCCAACTTTAGGCCAACACAACGAGCAGATCTTGATGGAACGTCTCGGAAAGACTTCCGAGGAAATCAACGAGTTACGGCAGGAAGGCATAATTCTCGAAAAAAATATATGACGTCAACTTTTTCCGATTCTCGGGCACGAAAACTATTTAGATAGCGGGAGAGAACGTGGAATACGGTCTTCATTTTGGCACACGCCGAGTTGCAGGTACTCCGGAGGGGATTAGGGAAGTTTCAACCCACTGCGAGAATCTCGGCTTCCGTCACTTTGGATTAAGCGATCATATCGTAATACCCAAGACTATAGAGTCTAGGTACGAATACCATGAATCGGGAAACCATCCGACAACGGGTTCTGGTTTTTGCCTAGACTTGTTAACAACTTTGACATTCGTCGCGGCAGTGACTAATAGAATTAGATTACTCACATCTGTAATGGTTCTTCCCTATCGCCCTGCATTATTGACAGCAAAAATGCTTGCTACCGCAGATATTCTTTCCAAAGGTCGCATCACCGCTGGTGTAGGCGTCGGTTGGATGGAAGAAGAGATGATTGCCCTCCAAACGCCATCGTTTAAAAATCGCGGTAAAGTTTCAGACGAGTTTATTGCTGCCTTCCGAGACCTTTGGTATTCGGCTGACCCGCGGACTGAAACGGAGAATGTAAAATTCAAGAATCTTTTCTTTGAACCAAGGCCGATTCAAACTCCTCTTCCAATTTGGATTGGTGGAGAAGGCCCAGCAGCACGAAAAAGAGCTGGGAGGATAGGAGATGGCTGGTACCCCGTTGCAAAAACTTTCTCAATTGACCTCGATACTCCCAGCCTCCTTAAAGAGGGAATTCAAGAAGTTCGAGACCATGCAGAAAGTAGTGACCGAAATCCTGATACATTGGAAATGGCTCTCTACGTGCCCTGGTACAAAGTAGGAGAGCCTCGAAAACGAAAAGACGGGAGTAGATTACGATTTACGGGGTCGACTGAAGATATTATCCAAGATGTTTGTGAGTTCGAGGAGGTCGGTCTGCAACATTTAGTTATAGGATTCGAAACAGAAATCATCGCAGATGCGAAGGAGCGGATATCTCAGTTTTCCGAGCAAATTGCCGGAAAGATCACCTCCATCCGCTCGTGAATAGCCTGCTATGAAGCTCTTTGAGGGACAGTCCGACCTAGTCCATCAAACAGATTGAGCATTCTCTCGCACCATGACGCAATGGGATCACTAGGCTCAAACAAGGAATGCTTCGAAGTACCACGAATCCACTGGAAAGTACCAAAGGCAATATAGTCAGCGACATGTATTGAGTCGCCTCCGAGGTATTCATTTCGTTCAAGCATTGCCCTGAGAGGTACAAAGCTCTTTTTCATCGGTTCAAGGAATGTTTCTCTTGCATCAGCCAAAGCTTCAAGGGTCATACCAAAACGACTCTCACGGCTCTTCCTGAAATAATCCCGGTCGTTTTGATCAATAACAGAAAACACGTCAGGCATGCAGACTGGAGCCACAGCAGGATGCACAGTGTTATCAAACCAATCCTTAACGAATTCTCCGTAAAGACGATCGCTTTGGGATGGAAACAGCAGCGACTTTTCGGGATATGCTTCGTCCAAATACTCCAAAATTGCCCAAGAGTCCCGTACAATCTCTTTACCATCCGCAATGACAGGAACAGTCTCTCCGCCAGAGTGAGAAATTCTAGGTTTGTCCGAAAATCTCCAAGGGATTGTCTCGCAAGGCAAACCCTTATGAGCAATGGCCATTTTAACGCGCCAACAATAAGGGCTGAACCTCAAATCTGGATCAGCGCCAGCAAGGTCGTACAATTTAATTTCAGCCATTACGTCAATCGACTCCTTTAATCCAAGTCAAAAGTATCGTAGCCGTTCTGCGCGACCTCATCACAGACTTGTCGATGATAAGGTGCACCCCCTACGTAATTTAGAAAAATACGTTTCTTGCCAGGAATATTTGATCCCATAAACCAGGAATCAATATTAGTAAGAAGCGTCTTATCCGCCGATTCCAGCGCGTGCTCAGCCCAAGAGTCTTCAGCTGCTTGTTTAGCTTCAAGACGCGTATAGCCTTGCTCCCGCATCCAACTCATACAGTCAGTAATCCATTCGACATTTTGTTCCAGACATCTTGGAATGTTACAGAAGCTAGAAGTGTTGTGAGGCCCACCCGTTATGAACATATTGGGGAAACCAACAGCGCACATCCCCAAGTAAGCAGTAGGAAGCTCATCCCATTTTTCTTTTAATGATGATCCACCCTCACCACGGATATCGATCCTGTTTAAGGCTCCCGTAACTCCGTCAAAACCAGTGGCAAAAATTACGACGTCAAATTCATATGCTGAACTACTCGTCTTTATGCCCTTTTCAGTAAAGCACTCGATAGGTGTTGACTTGAGATCAACCAAATGAACATTACTCTGATTGAATGCTTCGTAATAGCCACTCTCCATTGGAGGTCTTTTGGTTCCAAAGGGATGGTCCCTTGGAGTTAACATCTCTGCCACTTCCGGATCGTCTACACGCTCTTGTATTTTTTTTCGAATGAACTCCGACACTTCTTCGTTTGCCGCCTCATTGGTTAACACATCGTTGAACCCCGACAGCCAAAAGGCAAAACCCTTTCCCTTCCATAATTCTTCGTAAAATTCTTGCCTCTCTTCACTAGAAACGTCAAACGTTGATCGCTCATCAAATTGATATATGAAGCCACCAAAAGATTGTTTGCACTTCTCGAAAATTTCCGATTGGCGAGCTTTAAAGTCTCTCTGCTCTTCTTCTGTGATGAGGCTATTCCTTAACGGCTTGTTGTAGTTCGCAGTGCGCTGAAAAACTGTAAGATCGCCGACATTTTTTGCAATTTCCGTAATCATTTGCACCCCGGTTGCGCCAGTGCCAATCACTCCAACTCGCTTGTCACTCAGATCTACAGGCTCTCGGGGCCAATCTGAAGTGTGCCACGTCTTCCCTTTAAACGAATCCAAACCTTTAAACTCGGGAACGAAAGGTGCCGATAGGCAACCCGTTCCGTGGATCAAAAATGGCGCCTTGGCACAACTCCCACTTTCCGTTTCAACACACCAACTCCTGTCATTCGAGTCATAAACCGCCGAGGAAACACGTGCGTTGAACTCTATGTCTTTTCTAAGGTCAAATTTATCGGCTACAAGGTTCAGGTAGCGCAGTGTCTCAGTCTGAGGAGAAAAATGTTCAGTCCACTCCCATTCATCGAGAATCTCCTGGGACCAGGAGTAGCCGTAGCTGTAACTCTCTGAGTCGAATCGAGCTCCCGGATAGCGATTCCAGTACCACGTGCCACCCACACCGGTACCCGCCTCATACGCTCGAACTGTAAATCCGAGCTTTCGAAGGCGATAAACGAAATACATCCCCGCAATACCGGCGCCGACAACAATCGCATCAAATTCTTGGGTGTCTTTTGAATCCATTTCACAATCTCCAATTTCTAAACCCCGATACACCTTGTCAGGTCGTTTCAGGATGACTCAACTGATTAGTAACGCATAAAGGCTAGGCAGTCGCTTTTTCTGAGTTTCAGTGCGAAGTAAACGCCCTATTGGAAACTCTTACTTTTGAAAATGAATTTACTGCTCAATGAGCTTGGTTTACAATGTCTGGAGCAAAAGAAATGAGAAAATTTCTTAACCAGGCTCATAGGACCCTGAAAAGCTTGAGAAATTTCCTTCTGGAGTTTTTGCAATCAATTAATACTAGCTTCTGGAATTTTTTATTTCCTTGAGGGAACCAATGCTGACACTTCACCATGCGCCTAATTCTCGTGCCGGACGAATCGTCTGGTTGCTTGAAGAACTCGGACTCGATTACAAACTCAATCGGATGGAGTTCAGTCCCAAGGCTCTCAAATCTGATGAGCACCGGGCGAGGCATCCATTGGGTCGCGTTCCGGTACTAGAAGAAGATGGAATGACACTTTACGAATCGGGCGCCATCGTGGAGTACCTAGTTAAGCGACATTCGGACGGTTCCTTAATTCCCCCCCATGAATCATCGAGTTTTCCCGAATACCTACAGTGGTTTCACTATTGTGAAGGGATGGTTATGCCCCCCATCAACACGATCATCGTTCAAACGATACTGCTCTCCCCGGAAAGAAGGGACGATACTGTACTAAGTCAGGCTCAACGGCTTCTGGGGAAATCGCTGAAGCCTGTCAACGATGCTCTTTCGAATCGCGAATATCTAATCGGATCATTCTCTGCCGCTGACATAATGCTCGGCCATTCACTTTATATGTCAAATCGGCTGGACTGTGTAGATGAAACTATGGACCAAATCAAACGCTACATAGGAAACCTCGAGAAACGCCCGGCATTCCAAAAAGGAATCTCAGCTTAGCGTTCCTAGTTAGTTGCAGCTTTAGAGAGAACAGGGATCCAAAGATGTCTAATGGTTTAGAAAACAACAAATCCAGTATGTATCCAGAAACTCTCGACGCCCTCGTAATAGGTGCTGGGGTCACTGGTATCTATCAGCTCTACCGTCTCCGAGAGGCAGGGATTAATGCGAAAATTTTTGAGGCCGGCGGCGGAGTTGGGGGCACCTGGTACTGGAATCGCTACCCGGGTGCTCGTTTTGATTCGGAGAGCTGGACATACGGATACAGTTTCTCTGAAGAGCTCCTTCAAGAATGGAGCTGGAAAGAACACTTCTCTGGACAACCTGAAAATGAAAAATACCTCAACTACGTGACAGACAAGTTTAAGCTTCGTGATCGCATCTGTTTCAATGAACGTATTAAGGCCGCTACTTTTGATAATGAGTCAAATACATGGCGAGTAGAATCCGAAACTGGACGCTGTGTTACAACTAAGTATTTAATTGCAGCGGTCGGTATTTTATCAGCCACTCACATGCCAAAAATCGATGGGATTCAAAGTTTCAAGGGACAGTCTTTTCACACGTCCAGATGGCCACACGATCCCGTCGATTTCTCGGGAAAACGAGTCGGCGTAATCGGCACCGGAGCCTGTGCAGTTCAACTGATACCCCACGTCGCGAAAGAGTGCGGACACTTAACCGTATTTCAAAGAACGCCTAACTTCTGTGCGCCATTACATAATTCTGAAATCGACGATGAGACTCAGCAAGAGATCAAATCTAAATATCCTGAAATTTTCAAGCGATGTAATGAAACAATCGCTGGATTCATTCATGAAGCGGACCCTCGCTCTACATTCGACCTCAGTGAAAAGGAACGCGAAGAGTTTTATGAGGACATTTGGTCCCAGCCAGGTTTCAAGAAATGGTTTGGAAACTTTCGTGACTTGATGACAAATAGAGAAGCTAATGAAATTTATTGTGATTTTGTGCGAAAAAAAATTAGAGAACGAGTCGACGATCCGGTCGTGGCCGAAATGCTTTGTCCAAAAGACCATCATTTTGGCGCAAAGCGAATACCTCTAGAAACTAATTATTACGAATCCTACAACCGCGAAAATGTTCGACTGGTCGATGTAAAAAATGATTCGATACAAGAAATACTGCCTAACGGACTGAGAACCGCTAAGGAACATTACGAGCTTGACATCATCATATATGCAACGGGTTTTGATGCGATTACTGGCGAACTAACGCGAATGGATATACGAGGGGCTGCCGGAAAGACCATTCGAGAGCATTGGAAAGAGGGCCCGAAAAATTACATGGGGCTACAGACGTCTGAATTCCCCAACCTTTTCATAGAAAACGGAGCAGTATTTTGCAATTTCACTAGATGTGCGGAAGTTACAGCAGAGTTTGTAAGTAATTGCATTGTTCATATGAAAGAAAACAATTTGAATCGAATAGAGGCTACCAGTGAGGCCGAAAGAGAATGGGGAGATCATTCCAATCACCTCATACGTAACATGCTTACTTCCGATGTTAATTCATGGTTTTTTGGAACTAATATTCCAGGTAAAGCTCAAGCATTTTTGTTTTACGCCGGGGGTGGCCCCGCTTACCGAAGCAAATGCGACGAAGTCGCCGCAAACAACTACGACGGTTTTAAACTTAGCTAGAACAATACTCCTTGAGGATTACGGATGGTTAGACTTTCAGATACGGACGAGGGCCTAAAAAAACATCTCGAAGACCTGAATTGCGGAGTTTACGAAACGACGCCTTGGGTATCCGCCCCTTCCTTAGATCAATGCAGGGTTGCAATTATTTCTACCGCCGGGTTACACC
>Ga0310344_10001213_pt1 | contig 19789 bp, 19 predicted proteins | sample HC15DNA20200_MG_FD_203801 | JGI IMG/M metagenome (GOLD analysis project Ga0310344, IMG submission 203801) | Marine microbial communities from station ALOHA, North Pacific Subtropical Gyre - HC15-DNA-20-200_MG | ecosystem: Environmental > Aquatic > Marine > Oceanic | place: Pacific Ocean: North... | reverse complement strand
TTGTCCTTTATTTTTTTTATAAAAATTTATATTAGAAATTTCATGATATAAATTTCTAGAACTTAGATGTGGTTCACATGTTGTAGTAGATTTATATTTTTTATTTTTTTCTAAAACATCAATACATTTTTTGTGAATTTCATAACTACCTTCTAAACCTTCTTCTGATACAAAATTCAAATTGTCCAATGAAGTGTGATATTCTCGATAAGTTCCGTATTTTGATCTCATAATTGATACCATTGGTAAATTTATTCCTGGACTGCAGTATTGTCTTTCATCGCTACCTCTATCTAAAAAGCTATAATATTTTTTTTTTGTTGTGTTATATTCAAGAATATTTTTTGCTAACTTATCTGCTATTGTGTTTCCATATTTAGATGGTAAAAAGGAAAATGTTTTATTGTCTCCTACACATGTAGCGTTAAATCCAGCTAAAACATTTCTTTTTAATTTATTTAAATTCTTAAATAGATATATTATTGAACCTATTGTTTCTGGAATAAAAACAAAACGGTATGTTAAATTTCTTTTTTTATTTAATAAAACATATTGAATAAGAGATATTAATAATGCTGTTCCTGATAATTCATTATTTGCCATCGATGGATGACAAATGTAAGTTGAAAAAAATATTTCGTTTTTCTTCTTTCCTGGAATAATGATTTCGCCATAATTAAATTTCCCATTTGTAAATTTAGAATCAATTTTAACATAGTAGTTGCCCTTCTTTTTTTTTAATTTCTTCATTTCATTCCAACTTAAAGAAAATCCCCAATTTTTTTTGTAATATGATGTTACGTAAGGAATGGCATTTGGTATTTTAGGCTCAGTGTGTAAATGTTTTTCTAACTCACTAAATGACATTTTTCTACTTACTGGCTCTGAATATGAAACCAAATGTAAATTATTATTTTTAAAATCAATAATTTTTTTATTTTTTTCATCTTTTACGTAAGCATCTTTAATATTCCATTCCTGTGGCACCTTCCAATCAAAAACTTTTGTTCCGGACTTAACTGAACAAATTCTTAAACTAGGTATTATTTTTTTTATATACTTAAGTGTTTGATACAAACCTTTACCACTTATACTTCTACAAATTGGAAAAAGATCGACAATCCAATTATACATTTGTTTACCTTTTCTCATTTTCTTATTTTTTTTTTAATAAAAACATTGAATCAATTTCTTTATTGGAAATCAGGCTTTTAAAAAGGATTTCTTTTTGTATTTTAAGATCTGTGAAAGTAGATATAAATTTTTTTGAAAAATCAGTTTTCCATAACAAGTTTTTATGATTTCTATAGTTAACGTTTTCATATTTCTTAGAATAATATTCAAAACACCATATCCATTTAGATGTAACTCTATACATCTCGGACATGAAATGAGAAATATTGGATGGATGAATATGTATTAAAACATTGCTTGTAAAAACTAGATCAAAAAAATTCTTTTTAAATGGTATATTATTTCCATCACCTTGAACAAGATTAATAAATTTAAATTTTTTTTTTAAATTTTTAATACATAAGCTTTGTAATTCAATACCATAAAGGTTTTTAAAACCCATTTTATTTAAACAATTTAATTGGTAACCAACATTACAGCCAATTTCTAAAATTCTTATTTTTCTATTAATTTTTTTTAAAAATAAATTATTTAATTCTAATTTTGTTTTTCCAAATCTTTCTTTATAATAATTATTCCAACTTTCAAAATCTTTATGTAGATTTCTGTACATTTGGTCTGTTCCAAATTTTCCGTACCAGATCTTTCCTTGATTATCCACTATTTTAAAAAACTATATCTGTTTTAAGTTTTTTTATTCCTTCATTTAATTTTGGTAAATTAATTCTCATAGTTTTCTCAATTTTTTTTATCGACATTGTCATATTTGACGGTCTAAAAGCTTTTAAATTTAAATTTTTTGATGCAACAAATTTGAATTTATTTTTATTTGCCTTAATTAATTCTGCAAATTTTAATAAAAACATTCCTTTAGATAATTTATCTTTAGATCCTATATTAAATGTTCCTTTTATATTTTCTCTAAAAATAATTTTATTTAATACTTCGGATAAATCTCTTATATAAATTGGATTAAAATAAATATCACTAACCAAATTTATCTTCTTTTTCTTTCTTATTTCATCCAGAAACCAATTAATAAATGAGTATTTGTGATTTGGAAAGTAACCAAAAAAATTAGTTCTTATAATTACATGATTACTTACATTTTCTACTATCTTTTCAGCTAAATACTTAGTAACAGAATAAGTGTTACTTGGCCTAACATCTTCCTCTTTACTGAATCTATTTGAATTATAAACTTGATCTGTTGAAATATAAATTAATCTTACTTTTTTTCTTTTTAATATCCAATTGACAATATTATATGTTCCTTCAACATTTAACTTATATGCTTGTTCAAAATTATTTTCACATTTATCTACATCTGTTATTGCAGCTAAATGTATTATTATATTTGGTCTAATTTTACTTAATATTTTTTGCAATTGATTTTGATTAACTAAGTTCGTATTTATAATTCCATTTTTTTTTTGCTTGTATCCTAAAGGGAAAACTAAATGAAACTTTCTAAGATATCTTATTAAAAAATTACCAAGCTTTCCTGAAGCGCCTGTTACAAGAATTCTCTTTTTCATTAATCTATTTGAGATTTTTAATTATGAATTCCAAATTTTTAAAATTTAATTGCTTTTTATTTGTGTTGCTTTTGTATTCAAAGTTCTTAAAAACTTTCTTTCCGGATAACTTTTTTTTAAAATTTCTATCCCAAAATGCTATTGATGGCTCAATTACATATCTATCTTTAAATTCCAATGTTTCTCTTGATTCATCAGAAGATATTAAAGTTTCATGAAGTTTTTCCCCAGGCCTTATTCCAATAAATGACTTTTTTATTTTAGGACAAAAATAATTTATTAAATCTATAACTTTTGAACTAGGTAGCTTAGGGACATATATTTCTCCACCTTTCATTATATCTAAACAAGATAGAACAAATTCTACTCCTTGTTCTAGGCTAATCCAAAATCTTGTCATATCTTTATCTGTGATAGGAACGTATTTTATTTTTTTAATTAAAGCTTTTTGAATAATCCAAAATATACTTCCTCTTGAACCAATTACATTACCATAACGAACAACTGAAAATTTTGATCTTCCATTTGCTGCTAGATGGTTACCTGAAACAATTAATTTGTCAGATGCTAATTTGCTAGCACCATATATATTTATTGGATTAGAAGCTTTATCTGTTGATAAAGAAATTATTTTTTTTACGTTGTTTTCCAATGCCGCATAAATAACATTTTCAGCACCCAAAATATTTGTTCTTATGCATTCTGTAGGATTATATTCTGTTGCCGGAATATGTTTTAAAGCTGCTGCGTGGATAATATAATCAACATTTTGAGTTGCTATTTTAAGTCTATCTCTATCTCTAACATCTCCAATAAAAAAACGTAATAAATTTTTTTTTGGATGTTTATCTAATCTTATAAACATTTCATTTTGTTTATGCTCATCTCTAGAAAAAATAATTAATTTTTTAGGTTTAAAACATTCTAATATTTTATTAACACATGCATTACCAAAAGAACCAGTGCCACCAGTAATTAGTACTGATTTATTATTCAAATTAAGAGAGTTTTTATAATACTTAAATTTATTTTTCATATTTTTTTACTTATTTTTTTTAGAAAAATTTTTAGATAAAATTCCAAAAAATAATGAGTCATGCCATTTATTTTTAAAAAAATAGGTTTCTTTATGTCTTCCATCAAGTTGAAATTTTAATTTTTTAAACATTTTGATTTTTTTTTTATCAAACTCATAAATTTCAGCCCATATTCTATGAAGATTTAGTACATTGAAACCATAATTCAATAAAATATTGGCAGAATCTATGGCAAATTTTTCATCTATATAAATATTATTTTTTCCAATATAGATTGAGAAATCAGCATTTTTATTTATCCAATCTATATAACAAAGACCACAAGCGCCTATCAATTCATTTGTCTTATTTTCTATTATAGAAAACATATGCGTGGTATCTTTTTTTTTAACATACTCTTTGAACCACAAATTCTGATTATATATGTTAATTTCTCTATGCTCTCGGAAAAACTGTCTAAAGCTTGGTTTATTCCTCCAATTCATTAGAGATTTTAAATCTTTTTTTTCTATTGCTCTTAAAGAAGTAATATTGCCTTTTAACATATTATAAAATATCTGATAAAAAAATTTCCATTCCTTTTTTTTTATTTATTCTTAATTTTTTATTTAAAATTTTTTTTAATTTACTTGGTGGTAAAGAATTTTTAGGTGCAGGTCTTAAAAATGTTAAATCATTAATTTTGATTATATTGCCTTTTAAAAGATTTTTATTTAATCTTATGCATCTTCTTTGTACAATTGCACTTTCTAGTTCATTTTTTTCAATAATTTTTTTTTCACTTCCTAATGAATCTTCTAATTCTCTTGCATTTTTAATCATCTCTTTCCAAGAATTAGGATTCATAGAGAAATAATGGTCTGGGCCTACTCTTGAATTATCATCAGTAAAATGTTTTTCAATAATTCTTGCTCCTAAAGAAATAGCGCCAAGAACTGTCGCATGTCCTTCAGTGTGATCTGACAGTCCTAATATGACATTCTTATATTTTTTTCTGAAAAGATTTAGCACTTTTAAATTAATATGTTTAAAATTATTTCTTTCATTTTTATAGTTTGTATTACATTGCATTAAACAAATTTTATCATTATTTGTATTAATTATTTTTACCGCATTATCTACATCCTTTATATTAGAAGCTCCTGTTGCCAAAATTATAGGTTTATTTTTCTTTGAAACTGCCTGGATAAATTCTAACCAAGTAATATCTCCTGATCCTATTTTATATACTGATGAAAATTTACTAACTTTTTTCAATGCATCAAAATCGTAAGGAGTTGTCATCCATTGAATATTAATTTTTTTTGTTAATTCAAATATTTTTTCATCCCAATTTCTATTAAATGAATATTTTTTATAAATCTCGTAGACAGAATTTTTCCACTTTGCTTGATGGCTCATTTTTTTACCCAAATTTTTAAAACCATAATCGCTTACTATTTTTGGAGCTAGGAAATGTTGAAATTTAACTGCATCTGCGCCACACTCTTTTGCTAAATATACAAGCTTTTTTACCCTATCAAATTTACCATCATGATTAGCTGCTATGTCAGCTATAAAATAGGATGGATTGCTTAAAGAAATTTTTCTTTTATTTATAAAAAATTCAGATTTAAATTTCATTATTTTTAAATAGTAAATATTAAAAGTTAATCCATCTAATATTTGAGTTATATTCTTTATTAAGATTAAAATGCTTTACAAATAACTGGTCTAATAACATTGTTGTTAATATTAAAAAAAAAGCTGTATCTTCTCTATAATTAATTTGATTTGGATTTTTTTTAGACAATATAGATAACAAATTTGAAACTTTTGATGATGTGAAATAACCAGTTTTATCTATCTGGTTTTTACTTAGTAATTCTTTTACATAATCAGGTAATTTTTTCTGAGAAAAAAAGGCAAGGCAGTTAGGGGCTATATAGGGTTGTTTTGCTCTATTAACAATTTCTAAAGGGATATCATTTTCAAAAGTTTTTTTTAATATCCATTTCTCTTTTAATCCCTTTATAAAAAAAAGTTCATTAAAATCTGAAATAGATTCCCAAAGTTCGTGGTCTAGGAAAGGATATCTTCCTTCAACATGATTAGCTAAAGCTACTCTGTCGCCTTGAGAAGATAATAAATACCCCTCTAACAATGTTTTAACTTCCAAAAATCTTGCCTTTTGTAAGGAAGAAAAAGAAGAAAAGTTTGTGGGAAATAGATTCGAATTATTTGTTACATCAGCATTATTATAATAATCTTTTGACAAAAAAGTTCTCAATGAATCATTGTTCGACCATCGAACTATATGGGAAAAATCCATTTTTTTTTTATTTTTTAGAAATTTAGAAAAAAAATTTAGAATATATTTATAGTTTGTATCATTGAAGTTAGGTAAAAAATTATACAATTTTTTTAATAAAATAGGCCTCATCTCTGATTTTGGAAATTTTGACCAAAACAATCTTATTTTTAATTCCTTGAAAATATTATATCCAAAAAATGCTTCATCAGCTCCCTCTCCTGATAAAACAACTTTTATATTTTGCTGATTTACAAAACTTGATAATAAATACATTGGAATTGGAGCGCTTCTAAATAAAGGATTTTCAGTAGAAAAAATAACTTTAGGAAGAGTATCTGTAATATTTTTATATGAACAGTTGATATTGAAATGTTCTGTACCAAATTTCTTTGAAACTAAATTCTGATATTTTGATTCATCAAAATTTTTATCTTGAAAAGTAACAGAATAACTTTTGATTTTTTTTGTGTATCTTGATGCAATATTACATATTATTGAACTATCTATACCACCAGATAAGTACAGTCCAATAGGAGCTTCTGATATTAATCTTTTTTTAACAGAATTATTTAATTCATTTCTTGTAATCTCAATTGCTTCTTTTTCATTTGTAATTTTTGGTTTTTTTCTTAGTGGAAAATCCCAAAACTTCTCAAATTTTTTTTTATTTCCTTTTATTGTTAGAGTGTGCGATGTCTCTAATTGACTAATGTTTTTAAATATTGTGTTAGGCGCATTGACTGTCCATTGTTTTATTAATTCATTTAGTGATGTTCTAGATATTTTTCTAGGCACAGAAGGAATGGAAAATAAAGATTTTATTTCAGAAGCAAAATATAACCTTTTTTTATGGATAGTATAAAAAAGTGGTCTTATACCAAATCTATCTCTACCTAATATTAATTTATTGTTTTTAGTGTCATATATTGCAAATGCAAAATTTCCATTAATATATTTTGGAGCATTTATCCCATATTCTTCATAAAGATGCACTAAAACTTCGGTGTCACAATTTGTTTTAAAATGATGACCTTTGTTTTGAAGATCTAATTTAATATCTAAATAATTATAAATTTCTCCATTATAGACAACCCAAATACTTTTATCTTCATTTGATATTGGTTGAAAACCATTTTTTATATCTATAATAGATAATCTTGCACATCCCATCATACAATTATCAAAACTTATTGCACCTAAACTATCTGGCCCTCTATGTTCAATTTGATGCAACATATTATTTAAATCTGATTTAATATTCTTTAAACCAGGTTTTAAATTAACCCAACCTGCAATTCCACACATTTATTTAATTTTTTTTATAATAATCTTGGAGATTCCTAATGGAGATGCTGATTCATCACTTAATAAATCATTTTCATTAAATGAAATCTTATATTTTTTCTCTAAATAGAGAATCATGTCTATAATTGAAGCTGAATCGATGATTCCTTCACTAATTAGCAATGAATTCTTATTTAATTTACTAGGAATTACTGAATTATTTTTCTTGATATAATTAATAATCCCATTGCAAATATCATTTAGGCCTAGCTTTTTTTTTTTATTTTGCAAAATATTTTTTTTTTATTACAAAAAAAGGATTTCTTTTTATATGTAAATTGAATAAATCATAAAAACTCCTGAAATTAAACAATGACATTTGTCCCCAACCAATTTTAATTGAATTAATTAATTTTTCATTTTTTAATAACAAATTCATTTTTTTGAAATCATATACTGTCTTCTTATTTAAGTATCTTGCATAGTAAGGTACTTTAATTGCTTTAATTTTATTAAATTTTTTTACTTTAATTTTAAATGTTTTAAAAAATCTATAAGGAACTTTGTTCTCTTCTTCTATTTGATGAATTAAAGTAACATATTTTATTCCTACTCCAACTAAAAGACATTTAGCGTTCATATTTACAAGTTTCTTAAAAACACTGTTATCTCCAAAACTTGTAGGGCTGATGTTGTCAATTATTTCTTTTGCCCTATAACCTATTGCAACAACCGAATGTAATGGGTGATTACTTCTTATCGCTTTTTTTTTCTTAATTAACCAATTTCCAAATGAGCCACTATCTGTAGAAATTTTTTCTTTATCAAAAATTTTTCCATGCGAGCATTCAAGTGTAAATGCTGGGGCTACTAAAGTACCTCTATTTCCTATAATTTCTTTTATACTTTTAAATAATAATTCTGAAGAATTTTTTTGTTTTCCAAAAATTAATCCTAAAGAAGAATGTGTGAATACTATATCGCTTTTTTTTAATCCTAAATGCCTTAGACATTCGATTAGCTTTTTTTGATCTATACTTAACAATTATAAAATTTTAAAAGAGAGAGAAAATTATTCTTTTTCTATTATAAAATTAGAAGGTATTTTACTTCTTTCTAATTTTTTAAAACAATAGCTTTTTAAACTGTTTAAACCTTGAAATTCTTTTTTGATTACTGCTATTGAGCATGTTATTTTATCTTTTTTATTTAAATATACCTTAGCTTTTTTAATGCCATTAAAAGATTGAATAAAATTTTCTATTTCTTTTGGATCGAATTTTAACCCACCTTTGTTTATAATTCTAGATTCTCTTCCTGTAAGGAATAAATTATTATTTTTATCTAAGAATCCTATATCATCAGTTACGAACCAGCCTTTATCAAAATATTTCCTATCTTCTTTTGCTCTGTTTAAATAAGTTTTCATTACATGATTTCCTTTGATACATACTCTTCCTTTCTTCATAGAATTCAATTTTTTTTTATTTTTATCAGCAATTTTTACTTCAACATTTGGCATTGCTTTTCCAACACTGTTAAACAAATATTTCTTGGTTTTATTATTAAATTCAATAAAAGTAGATCTCGAAGCCTCTGTTAATCCGTAATAAACCATAATTCTCGTATTTGGAAACTTGCTTACTAATTCTTTTAATAAACTTGGAGGAACAGGTTCAGAATTTATAATAATTAATTTTAAAAATTTTTTACACAATAAAAATTTTTTTGGGAATATTTTTAATAAAATTTTAAAACCAGAGGGTGTTCCTGGAAAACCGTTTGGTTTTTTTTCAAACAAAGTTTTAAACAAAGAATTAAAATTAGAAAAACCAGGTAATAATTGTACTTTTCCTCCAACAAATAAATTGCAATAAATATGTCCTAGGCCAAAGTTATGGTAAATAGGTAAAGTTATTAATTCGTAAAATTTTTTATTATAACCAACAAAAGATATAATGTTCTTAATTGCTGTTAAAACATTTTTATGTGTTAGAACAACACATTTTTTTTTTCCTGTTGATCCTGATGTAAACATAAAAGATATTGGATCTTCTAAACCAATTTTAGGAAATTCATGAGTCATATAATTTTTATTGTTTATAATCAAATTCAAAATATAAGAATTTAATTTTTTATTTTTTAATTTTTTATCAGATATAAGAATAATTTTATTTCTTATTAAAACGTTTTCTAAAAAATTTCTTTTTATAATTTCAACAAATGAAAAAATACATTTTAATTTGGTTATTCTTATTATTTCACTTAAGTTGTTTGGCATTATTTCTGAACTTAATGGAACGCTTACAAAACCTGAAAAAACAATTGATAAGTGGGCTTTAACAAAATAATTACAATTTGGTAAAATAATCCCTATTGCATCTCCCTTCTTTAAATTTGTTTTGTTCATTAAAAAATGTGAAATTTTATTAATCTGTTTAATTAAAAAATCGTAACTTATATTTTCATTTGGGTCAGATAAAGCAATTTTTTTTGGGTTCTTATTTGCTGTGTTAATAATAGTTTCTGATAACGAAGAAATCATTTCTTTAAAAATAATTTTAGTTATATTTTATTCAGATGATACTAGAACTGTTCTTCCACCATCAACCAATAAATTTTGCCCTGTAATATAGCTCGATTGATCAGAAGATAAGAATTGTATAGCGCCAACTAATTCATTAGGATGACCCATTCTTCCTAGAGGAACCGTTTTTTCTAATCTTTGTTTGAAAGATAATTTTAAAGCAGCGTCATCCATTGGGCCTGGGCATAAGGCATTACACCTTATATTATAATCACCTAACAGACTCGCGTAATATCTTGTAACACCAATTATTGCATGCTTGGTTATTGAATAATGAACAGGTTTAATAAATTTTTTAAATAAACCCTTATAAAGTCTTTGGTTTGGAGCTATTAAAGATAAATCAGATCCAATATTAATAATGCTGCCATGCTTCTTCTTTTTCATATCTTTTGAGAAAGCTTCAATTAAATTAACCGCTCCTAATACACCGACATTAAATGACTTAAAAATTTCATCATCAATATTTCTTTTTAATTTACCTGGAACACTATCTAGTGCTGCATTATTAATCAGCACATCAATATAAACTTTTTTTTTTTCTAATGATTTCTTAAATTGATTTACTGCTTTAATATCAGTGATATCCACAGTTTTAACAATAATTCTTCCTTCAGGAAATAGTTTTTTTAAAACATTATAATTTTTTAAATTTTTTTTTCCATTTACATCACACATAATCAAAAAGCCGTCTTTTTCTAAGATAGCCTTACCATGATATAAGCCTAATTTTCCGCCCGCTCCTGTTACGAGACAAATCTTATTTTTTAAATCATTAAACATTTTTTATTATTTTTTTTATAAAATAAAAATTTTTTCTTAATTCATCAACATGTTTGTTTTTTGATCTAGCAGTTTGTAAGATTATATTTCCTTTATATTCTTTTTTTAGATATTTAAAAACTTTTTCAAAATCTTGATTTCCTTTTCCTAAAGGTACTGTTGTTCCAAAGCACAAACGATCTTTTATATGTACATTCTGAACATATTTAAAATAAATTTTTTCTTTATTAAAATCATAATTTTTAGAAGCGCTATTACCTGTATCGTAGTTTATTCCTATATTCTTTAATTTAAATCTTTTTATAAATTTTAATAATTTTTTAGGGTTATAATCACTTTCAAAAAGAATTCTAATATTTGTTGATTTTATTAAAGGCAAAAAAAAATTAATCAATCCTACAATGGTATTCTCATCCTTTTTTGTTTTTAAAGATGTATTATCCACTAAAGGTAAAACTATATATTTTATATTCAAAATTAAACAAGAATTTATTAAAAAAAGTATTTTCTTTTTTATTTCAATTTGATTTTTTTTATTTTGTTTAAAGTATGGCTTTTCCATAAAAAAATCACATGTGACAGACTCTATCCTAATATTGTTTTTTTCTGATAAGTTCTTAATTTTCTCAAAATATTTTGAATTCAATAAAGGATTCTTATAAAAATTCTTATTATCTAATGTCCACTCAATTAATTTAAGTCTTAGTTTTTTAGCTAAATGAAATTCTTTTTGCCAACTTTTCCATGGAAAAGATTGTATTTTATTTTTGATCTCAGGTGGAACAAGCCTACCTTGCATTACACCAAAATTAAATTTATTCATTCTTATTATACTTTATTTCTCATTTTTCGAGTTCTATCAAAGATCTGAGTTTTCAAAATACTAAACTTATTTTCTTTGATATAATCTGATATTGGCTTATATCTATCACATTTAACACAAACTTTAGGTAAGATACCTTTTTTCCAATTAGATCTGAATTTTTTTATTTTTTTTCCTCTCCAAATGTTAGTTAAAGTGTCGGAATTAATATTTCCTATATTTATTTCTCCTTCTATATCTCTCGATGCACATACTCCTACGTTTCCATCTGACATGATATATAATTTTCTATATAGCTCCCAACAAGGTTCTTTAAATTTTTTTTCATTTGGAACTATTTCTCCCAATGTTGACCCTTTTGGTAAATCCTTCTCTGTAATATAACCACTCCAATTTTCATAGGCAGTTTTGAAAGACATATTTTCAAAACCTATTAACTTACCAATTTCTAAAAAATCTTTATTTTTTCTCCATTTTTCTTCAGGTTGTTCAACTCTTAAATGCATAGTGAAATGAATAGGTTTATTATATTTAATATTTAATTTTGCAATATTAATTATATTTTTGATAACTCTTTGATATTCATCAACTCCATAATATTTTTTATATAATTTTCTAGTTCCAAAATAAGTGGATATTGCTATTCGTGTCACACCGCTTTGAACTAATTCTTTTAAATTATAACGATCTAAATAAATAGCATTAGTGTACATAAAGACACTGTGTATATTTTTTTTAGACCTTGCGTATCTTATTTTCTCAATTAAAGATTTATCAACTAATGGGTCACCAACCACTGGTGTAAAAGAAACTGTACCTCCACCATCTTTTGAATACAAATCAATTGTTTTTTTAAACATTTTAAAATCCATGATATATAATGATCTTTTTTGAAATCTATACGCACAAAAAGAACAATTAGCATTACAAGCATTGGATATTTCTAAACCTAAGTCTGTATAATTTTTCTCCATTAGTTTAAGCAAAAAAGAGTTTGGAAAAAAACTAAGAAAAAAATTTTTTATTTTTTTCTTTAGAAGTTTTTTTAAATATTTTTTATGATCTACAAAACGAATTTCTTCCATTATAACCCCTTAGCAATCCATCCTCCATCAACTACAATATCTTCGCCTGTAATATATGATGAGTCCTGTGATATGAGAAACTTTATTACTCCAACTATATCGGTAGTTTTACCCCATCTTTGAAGTATTGTTCTATTTGATCTTTCTTTATATTTTTTTTTGTTTTTATAAGAATTAATTGTCATGTCAGTTAAGATATATCCTGGAGAAACTGAATTAACTCTTATTTGATATTTCCTATAATCTAATGCCATAGATTTAGTTAACATTCTCAAACCTCCTTTTGATGCAACATATCCAGGATTTTCAGGAAATGCCTGGTAAGCATTTATGCTACAAATATTAATAATAGATTTAATTTCTGATTTTTTAATCTTATCCAAAAAAGAGTCAGATACAATATATGGAATTTTTAAATTAAAATCTATTATCTTAGAAAAATTTTTTATTTTAGATTTATATTTTGTTCTCGCAATCCCAGCGTTGTTTATCAAAACATCTAACTTTGGAATCTTTTTACTTAATAATTTTAGATTATTTTGTTTACTAATATCTAACGCAAAATAATTAAAATTATTTATTTTAATTTTTGATCTTCCAACTCCATAAACTTGAAAGTTTTTAAATTTAGATAAATTTTCGCAAATTTCTCTACCAATACCTTTAGAGGCTCCTGTAACTAAAACGTACTTTTTTTCCATATTATTTTGAAAATCATCTTTCTAAAATTAACCTAACTAAATCTAAATCAAACTTTTCATCAATTTCAAGAGATTTTTTTTTATCTACAATATAGGGTAAAGTTTTTCCTCCAAAAAAATAGTTGTTTTCACTATTTATAATGAATTTTTTTTTAGTTAAAAAAATATTTCCGCTTAATTTATATATATTTGGAAAAATATCTTGTCTTCTAACAAATTTTTTTACTTTTTTCATAGGTAATAAGAATTTATTTCTAATTTTATTTAAATACATATCACTACATTCATTTGCTTCTCTTACACTTACAACGCTATCAACTTTTTTTTTCATCATCTTTATACATTTAATAATATCGTTTGCATTTGTTAATGGATTGGTGGCTTGTAAAAGCATTACCAAATCAACTTTAAATTTTTCATTATCTTCAATAAATTTTATAGCATGCTTTAAAACTGGCAATGTTGGTGCTGTGTCAGTAGCTAAATGTTTAGGTCTTAAAAATGGAACTTCTGCTCCAAATTTTTTTGCAATCTTTGCAATTTTTAATGAATCTGTTGAAACTAATAAAGTTATGGAAGCTATATCATTCCCTCTTGATATAGTTTCTTTATAAAAAAATTTTTTAGCTTTTAAAGCTGCTTCAATACAATAAGCAATTAGTGGTTTACCATTAATATTTATTATGTTTTTATTACGAACCTCTTTTGACCCAGCTCTTGCTGGAATCACGATTAAAATATTCTTTTTTTTCATTTATTTAATATTAAGATGTGCTCTTAATTTTTTTGCAACTTCTAACTCTTTTTTATTATAAATTAAATTTCCCTCTCCTAATGAACTCGATATGGCCAAAACTCCATCAACTAGCTTTTTAAAACCATGAGGCTCAATCGACGCTGCTTGATCTGAACCATACATAGCTCTATCTAGAGTAATATGTCTCTCTAAAGATGTTATTCCCATTGCGCATGCTGCAAAGGAAACAGTTAAGCCGACTTCGTGCCCGCTATATCCTACATTGCATTTAAATATTTTTTTTAATCTTGTAATTCTATTCAAATTTGCATCTTCATCTGCCATTGGATAAGTTGAGATACAATGCATTAATTCAAATGGACATTTAAATTTCTTAAAAATTCTTACAGCATTGTCTATATCTTTTTTTTTTGACATTCCAGTTGAAATAAATGTATATTTGTTTTCTTTAGCTACCGCTTCTAATAAAGGTTTATATATAATCATTGCTGAAGCAATTTTATTATATTTAAATTTAAATTGTTTTAAAAATTTTTGACTTTCTAAATCCCAAGCTGAAGCAAACCAATCTATTTTTAATTTTTTACAATACTTATTTATTTCTTGATAATCTTTTTTATCAAATTCCAACCCTTCTTTTTGTTTTCGAAAAGTTGTTCCCCAAGGACTTTCTCTATTAGAATTTAATTCCTCTTTAGAATAAACTAAATCTATGGTTCTTTTTTGAAATTTTACTGCATCGGCGCCAGCTTTTTTTGCACAATCTATTAACTTTTTAGCAATTTTTAAATCACCGTTATGATTAATTCCTATTTCTGCTATAACTTTTATTTTTTTCATATTAATTAATGCGACAATATCCCTAATGATGGAGTGTTTTCTAAAATTAATAAAAAAACATTATTTAATTCATCATATTCTATATCTCTAATTCTCTCACCAATATAAATTGGTTCCATGGAAATAATTTTTTCTAAATTATGATCAAAAATTACTCTATATAATGTCTTTCCATTTAATGAAGAAACAAAAAAATTATTTTTTAATTTTTTTGAATATTTTTCGGGAATTTTTATTATTTCTGAAATACCGATTGAAGGAACAAAGGCAAATATTGGTTCGACAAAACCAAAATCTTTATGATTTTTTAAAAAAGTAAAATCTTCTGACTGATCATAGCCGTATTTTTCTCCATAAGATGCCAATGGCCACCCGTAATTTTTATTTTTTTTTATTAAATTTATTTCATCACCTCCATATGGTCCATGTTCTGTAGATATAATAATATCTTGCTCAGTATAAAGCCCTTGTGGATTCCTATGGCCTAAAGAATAAATATCATAATTTTTATTTTTTAAATCAATACTAATAATTTTTCCAAATATTGATTTTTCATCTTGAGCTAATTCTCTTTTACGATAATCCCCAATTGTGAATAATAATTTAGTATTTCCATTATGATCTTTATGTATTTTCAATTTACCGCCAGATTGACTAGAATTAAATGCTGGATTAATTTTTGAATCAACGCATTCATCATATGTAAAAAAATCAATAAATTTTAAATATTTAAAATCAAATTTTGCTGAAATAATTGATGTATTATAACAATTCTTACTTACAGACTTATTATAAGATAAATAAACTTTATCCTGATAAAACAAAACACCTCTTATTCCAATATCTTTTGAGTGTTTTATAGTATTATCATAATTCCAAAATGCTTTATCATTTATTAAATTAGTTAAATTATTGTCAATTTCCTCAAAAATTATATCTTTTTTATTTAAACTTTCTTTATTAAAAAAATACGTTTTACCAATACCTGATACTAAAAACATTTTTGTTTCATTAATATTTTCAAGATAAGCAACTGGTTTTTGCTGAGAAACTTCTGAATTGTATATATTTAAAGATATTTTTTCTAAACTAAACCCAATGTAATTAGCATCATTTGGTGTATTTATTAAATTATAAAAACCTTTTAAGTATTGATTCTCTTTTTTTAATTCAGGAATACTAAAAAATGTATTTTTTAAAATTCTTTTAATATTTTCAGGTATGATTTTTTTTATAGGTAAAAGAAATGAATTATTAGGAACATAATAATGAATTGATCCTAAAATAATTATAAAAAATAAAATAGAAATAAATATTAAAAAAACTTTTTTCATTTAATTTTTTATTGAAAAGAATCCAACTTTGTAAAATCAATTAATTCTTTATAAATAGAATTTGATAATAATTCATAACCATATTCATTAAAATGGTAATCCCAATAATGAATAATTTCATCAGGATTTTCATAGTTTAAAAAATAAGGCATTATATCTAAATAATTTATTTCTAAATCTTTTAATAAATTTGGAAAATCTTTTCTAATTTGATTTATATAGGATTTATTTGTATTTTTAAAATTTTTTGAATTAAAAGCATTTTTATCTAAACGCTGCCCATATTTAAAATAAGGCGTAGGAATATATGTAACAAAAAGATTTCCTTCCCAAGTATCAATTTCTTTTTTTATTTTTAAAAGAATTTCTTTTGTTAAATCATATCTTTCTTGATAAGTTAATTTAGAATTTTCTACAGTATTTTTTTTAAAACTTATATTGAACTTTTGTCTAATTGGTCTTAATAAAAATAAATCATAAAAAAAATTCCTTTGTTGATCCATAATTATTGTTTTAAAACTCTTTTTTAAAATTTTTTTTTCTAATAAATTCAATTCTCTTTTAAATTCTATTTCATGAGCTTTTTTTTGTTGATAATTTATTTCACTTTGTCTATTGATTAAATTTTGTTTAAAATTTTCATCATTTAAATATTTTTGAAAGATTCTATCTTTATTATTAAATTCAAAATCATTACCTTCAAAAATAACAATGATGACATTTTTAGGTTTTACATAACTCAAATATTCTTTTGTTATTGCTAAATATTCGATTAAACCTATCGCTCTTAATCCCAAATTAAGAATTTTTGAATTCAATTTACTTTCTAGTTTTCTAACAACATCATTTTTAGTTTCTAAACAATTAGTGTGAATAAATGAGTCCCCAACTATTGCAAAATTCAAGTTTTCATCCCATGTATCATTTTTATTATTAAAACCATATCTATCAGATACTATATTCAACCATTGGCCATTTTTTCTACATAAAACAATATTAGAATTAGATATTCCGCCAAGCCATCTAATTCTATTAAGATTATCTAAATTATAAGGATGCATTGGAAATAAATATGAATAAGTATTACTATCAGTCTTTCTTTTATCAATTATATATTCAATTTTAGTTCTATCATCGAATTCGTGTTTATTTTGAAGTGTTTCCTTATAAAAAGAAATCTTTTCATCTTTAATTTTAATTTGTTGTTGGAAATTCCAAAAATTATTTAAAGAATAAATAATAAAAAAAAGATACGTTGAAACTATGGTTGAGAAAGTTATTAATAGCCAATTAATTTTTTTCTTTTTTAATGATATAAAAATAAAAATTAAAAGAAATAAAGGAAAAAAATAAAAAAAAATTAAATTTAAATATGTAAAATTAAAAAAATTATAATTATAAATTACATAAAATAACTCAATAAATAATATTAATAAGAAAAATTTAGATATAAAAAATAAAGTTTTTTTTGAGCGATTCACTTCTTAATTTTTCTTCTTTTTTACTGGGTACATTGAATTAACACATTTTTTACATGTATCATTTTTATAATATTCACCTTTTTTATGCATATCTCTTAATTCATTCATTTCTTTACTATGCCAGGCATTATAAATAGAATTAAATCTTAGATCTCCGATCTTTAATTTTGAACTATATACTGCGCAACATGGTGTAATATCATTATTTCTAATAACAACTCTATGAAAAGGTTGAACACAATTAAAACTATCCATTGGTTTATCTAAAAATTGATCATCAGGATAATATTTATCAAATTTCTTTTCAAATGATGGTGGCGCAAATCTTTGTATTGTAACTATGTCTACAACATCTTTCCATTCATCAATAAATTTTTCTTTTTCATCAATGTTTTGCTTTATATTTACAAAACTAACACCTGTAATTGGAAGTTTATATCCACCTTTTTCTTTTAATTCTAAAAATCTATAAATATTTTTTTTAATTCGTTCTAAGGGAGGACTTCCAACTCTAACCTTTTTAAATGTTTCTGGATTTGATGCATCTAAACTAAACCTTAATCTTGTAAGACCAGAATCTAATATAGATTTTGCCCTTTTTTCAACTAAAGCTGATCCGTTGTTGTTTAACATAATATCTATAAAACCTTTTGAATGCGCATACCTTATATATTCTTCTAAATTTTTCATTAAAAAAGGCTCGTTATTACCCTGCGGAGCAATTGAAGGGCAATTATATTCCGAGCCCTCATCTACAATTCTTTTGTAATCTTGAAAATTTATTTCATCATTATCTTTATAATATTTTTTAACTATTTGTTTATTTCCTATAATGCAGTGTGGGCACGTAAAATTACATGTTTGATTTAGTTCGCAATGTAAAAAAAGAGGGAAATCTGTAACTAGCTCAAATTTATTTGCAGCATCCCATTTTTTTCTATAATCAACAAATTTTTTTCCAATAATTTTACCTAATTTGATATTAATTTCTTCATCTTTAGACAAATGTACTACTTTTCCATCTGTTGTATAACTTTTTTGAAAATTAATTGTCATTATTTTAAAGTATAGCTACCGCACAATAGTTAGTTTACATAACTATTGTTGTCCATAAAAAAAAACTGTTAATTAACTGCAATATAATTTTTAGGCAATTTTAAATTTAAGTTTTTACCCAAAATATTTAAAATTAAAATAATACTCTTATTATTTAAAGCTTGATGGAATATTCCATTTAAACCTTTAAATGGTCCATGCAAAATTTTATAAATTTTACCTTCAATTAATTCTTTAAATCTAAATATAGAAATCACGCCTTTTTTATTTTCAAGTGATTTTAGTTTTTGAATATATTCTCCAGGTAATATTGACTTTGTGTTTGAAAATGAAAGTATCGAATTAACTCCCATAGTATTATTAATTTTAACTAACCTAGGGTTTGACAAGTCACTTTTTACAAAAATATAACCTTCAAATAAAGGTGATTTTATAGTTTTGATTTTATCAAATATTTTTTTTATTTTATAAGTTAGAGGTATGTAAACTTCAAATTTTTGTCTTACTAAATTTTCTTTTGCCCAAAATTCCTTAGATCTTTTAGTTTTTATAATTATCCAATTACTCATTTTAACCTAACAATCTTTTTTATATTTAAAATTTTTGGTACAACAATTTCCTTTTTTGGAAAAAACTTTTTTAATTTTAAAAATGTGTCATAGGAGCTTTTTATGTCGCAAAGTATAATTATTTCAACTTTAATATTGTTTCTAGGAATCTTTGGAAATACTTTAATACCAAAAAAATTTTTTAAATTAGAATTTGGAATTACAATTCCTGAAAATTCTAAATCAATTTCTTTAGCAGTTAAGACAAAAACTTCAGATAATTCACTTGCTGAATATAAAATAATTTTTTTATTTTTTTTTTTATATTTCATAAGAATCTTTAAACAATCTTCACGCATATTTCTATATAAGGAAAAAGAAGAAGACAAATATTCAGCAGTAAGTTTACTTTTCTCAATAAATCCTTTAGGAGTTAAATAATATATGTATCTTTTTTTTGGAACATTTTTTAATTTAATCCACCCTTTTTTTAAACATCTTTTTACAT
>Ga0310344_10001212_pt1 | contig 19790 bp, 21 predicted proteins | sample HC15DNA20200_MG_FD_203801 | JGI IMG/M metagenome (GOLD analysis project Ga0310344, IMG submission 203801) | Marine microbial communities from station ALOHA, North Pacific Subtropical Gyre - HC15-DNA-20-200_MG | ecosystem: Environmental > Aquatic > Marine > Oceanic | place: Pacific Ocean: North... | reverse complement strand
GGTACCCGGGCCCGCGCTCGATTTTGCGTTATCTAAGAATCGAACAACAAAACAACGACGATGGAACTGTGTGGGCCCGCTTTCCGGCACTGCCTGATTTGCTGGACGAAGGGGGATTTCTCCGACTCGGGGCATTGGCTCCTATGTGCGATCTGGTGGCGGGTTCTCTCGCTTCTGTAGCCGTTGACCCCGATTGGGTAGCTACCTCGGACTTCAAACTTCATTTAGCAAAACCTGTAACGAGTGGACACGTCGAGGCAGTTTGCCGGCCCCTTCGTGTTGGTAAAAATATGGTTCTGTCGGAAACTCGGTTAAGAGATGACGAGGGCGATAACGCAGGCTTGGCTGTAGTTACATTTAATCGATTACCTCGGAGAGCAGGACAACCGGCTAACATGGCTCAAAAAACTGGACATATGCGACTACGGAGTAAAGTGGAGGAACGACGAATTCCGTTTGACGAATACCTCGGCTTAAGGTTTCAAAAAGATGCAGCAGTGATAGAGCTCGATCATCACGAGAGAATTTACAATAGTTTTGGGTCGATTCAGGGCGGTGGAATGGGCTCTCTTTTAGAAAGAGCAGTTTCCTACGCTGGTTACCGCGTATGGAAAAACCCGGCTAGAACGATAGATATCCACTTTTCTTATACCGCCCAGGCTAGAGAGGGCCCATTCCGAATTGAGGCCGAGGTAATAAGAGCGGGAAAAGATGACATTTTGTGCCGAGTGCAACTTTCTGACCTAGGTTTAGAGGGTCGGATAGCAGCGATCGGGACTGGAATAGCTGTCCGGATTGATTGAGTATTCAACTTGATCGAGGCGTTAAGAACCTCGGAGGTTAAAAGGATTATGAAGCTTACAGTAGATGATCTTTTAGCAAGGCAAGAAATAGAAGATGTGATTTACCGTTACGCACGAGGCATTGATCGACTTGACCTAGAGGCCGTGCGTTCCTGTTATCACGCGGACGCTTATGATGATCACGGTGCTTTTAAGGGTACTGTCGATGAATTTTTAGAAGCCGCCAAAGCTTTCCTCCCTAAATGGACGGCTACGCAGCATTTTATGGGAAATATGCTTATTGAAATAGAAGGAGACATCGCCAAAGCGGAGACGTACGCAGTCGCCTACCATCGACTTGAAGACGGTGATGGTTCCGGAAAAGATGACATTATGGGTATTCGCTATGTGGATAGATTCGAAAAGCGGAACGGAGATTGGAAAATTTCACATAGGGTTGTTGTTACTGAGTGGCGAAGGGTTGATCCGGTCAAGGGTGCGCGAGGCAGAAACAAAATTGGTGTCTGGGGAAGTCGAGATTCTAACGACGCAATCAATTGGATTATGAATGCAGGCTCCCCAAACTAAAAGAAAAGACTAAATAGGAGATAAGATATGCATGTAGGATATACAGCTGTTTTTCAGAATCCTGGAAACGCTCTTGATGACTCAAAAGTTTATGCAGAAGAAATGCGTTTATGCGATCTCGCTGTTGATTTGGGGATGTCTTCACTTTGGACAGTTGAGCACCATTTTGATGATTATACAATGTGTCCCAGTCCTGTTCAGTGGTTGAGTTATCAGGCCGGAAGACATCCGGATACACTCCTTGGCTCAGGTGTGATTGTTTTGCCCTGGCATGATCCTCTTCGTGTAGCTGAAGAAATAGCTCTTTTAGATCAGATGTCGAATGGCCGAATGATCTTAGGTCTTGGGAGAGGGCTCGCCCGTATCGAATACGAGGGCTTTAGAGTTGATATGAATACAAGTCGAGAGCGGTTCGTTGAGTACGCCAGACTTGTACTAGATGCTTTGGAGAAGGGTTACATGGAATATGATAATGAGTTTGGGACTCAGCCCAGACGAGAGATTCGCCCGACACCAAAATACACATTTAAAGGACGTACCTATGCAGCTGCAGTTTCTCCTGAATCGATGCCACTAATGGCAAAGCTAGGGATCGGAGTGTTGGTGATCCCTCAGAAGCCCTGGAAGGTTGTACAAGACGACCTGGAGGCTTACGGAAGGGTTTTTCGAGAAACGAATGGTGCAGAACCTCCTCCTCCGTTTTCGGGCGGTTTCGTATTTGTGGATGAGAGTTCAGACCGTGCTGAGGAGATGGCAAGGACTTGGATTGGTGCAAACTATGCAACGGTGATGAGGCATTACGAATTTGAGGCAGGCCCACATGAGGGAGTCTCTGGATACGAGTTCTATACGAACATTACAAAGTACCTAGAAAAACACGGCAAACAGGGAGCAATCGACGATTTTGTAAACTTAATGCCATGGGGAACTCCTCAGCAAGTTTTAGATAAAGTCGAACACATAAGGGAAATGATTGGAACGAATGCAATAATGCCTGCGTTTAGTTATGGCGGCATGTCGTATCTCGATGCAGAGGCGAGTTTGAAACTTTTTGCGGAAAGGTGCTTGCCTGAAATAAATAGTTGGGAGGTAGAACCATTGTTGCTCCCCGACCGCTTGGCAGCCTAGTTCCCGTTTCAGGGAGATAGATCCTTTAGCAGTAGAGCTGCAGGAAACCTTTCAGGGTCGAGACCATCGATAACCCTTGGTTGTCCATACCATTCGATTGCCGGAGTTACTTCAGCAAGAGAGAGGAGCAGTTTTAACAAAAGCGCTTCTTCCTTGGGAAGTTCTCCAAGTTTAAAGCCTGACAGATGAACCAATGCTTTTTCAGCAAGAGGCAATAAAGAGGAGTAAAACTCTTCGAGTTCATCCAGTGTTGAGTTTTGTCTTTGGCGACTTCTCTCGTCGCTATTTGATAAGGCCCAACGAGAGCACCAGCATTCTAGTTCTTTAAATTCTTTTGGTAGCGATTGCGACGTCATGGAGCTTCTTTTTCATATTCTTGAACCCATCGATTTACCGTATGAAAGTTATAACGGAGCGCCAGTTCGTGGTCATGATAAATGAATTCTCGAATGGTTTGTCGCTTTAAAGCAATCTGTATTCTTTCAAGAGTGTTCGTGTCCTCGAGTACGGCATCGCGCAGTTCGACGATCGAGTTTTCTTGCCCGAAGCGTTCTGCTGCTGTCTGGGCTTCTCGTAGAAACCCCCGCATCTCCCAGTGCACGTTGTTAGCCGATAAGGGCCAAATCTGGTGCAAGAAATGCATTCCACCTCCTACAAAAAGTAGAAGATTTGGGAAGAAAACAGCTATGTCGAATACCCACGAAGGATCCTTCGTAGGGTTGATATTTTCTGGTAATTGGTTTTCAGATTGACCACCATCCCCGCTGGTCACCGCAGCACCTGGGGAAAATCGATAAGCGAGTCCTTGAACGGGTCGTGGCTGGTACTCCGGATTACCGGCTACCGAGATCTTGCGATGATGACCAGAAAGATCTACGTCAAGTAACCTTCCGTGAGGATTGTTCGGTCCACAGAAGGAGTCTTTTACAGACCGTTTGTGCAATACCGGGACGTGGTAAGCTTCGGTGAAGGAATCAACCATGCACTTCCAATTCGTATCTATTTGACCTTCGTAGGAAAAAACCGCCTTGCCTTTTTCGAATGGATATCCAGATAAATTCCTCCCTTGTTTCCCTAAGAATTCTTCTAAGGTCTCATTGGGTGATTCTTGAAGATTGATAAAGATAAAGCCTTCCCAAACATCAACGGAAACCTCGGGCAAAGAAAGCGAGGAGCGGTCTAAGTCGTAAAAAGCGTCTGAGTCGGGCACGCCTGCAAGTTCGCCGTCTAGATTGTATGACCATCCGTGAAATGGGCAGGTGAAGACTCGACAGTTTCCTTCAGAAGAGAGCTCAACATGGTTTCCTCGGTGCTGGCAAGTATTGTGATAAGCCTTAATTGCTTCAGATGAAGTTCGGGTTATTAGGATGCTTGCATCAAACGTTGGGATAGATTTCACAAAGAAAGCACCTGGTTTCGCGACTTGCTCGACTCTTCCAGCCCACAACCACGCGCGCCGGAAAATCGCTTCAAGTTCTCTTTCGTAGAAGTCTTCTTTCCAGTAAATGTCGGTTGGAATGGGGCCTGTGCCAAGTTCCGGGTGCTTTAACGTAAATCTTGTTTCAGCTGTATTCGACATGAACGGTGACCTCGTTACTATTTTTTTATATTGTATATGTGCCACTGTTTTTAGCGATAGAGAGCTTAATTAAAGAGGAGAGTTTAATGAGTTCAGGAGAAATTAATTGGGATGAGAAGGTTTGTATCCATGCGGGAGAATGTGTAAAAGGCCTCCCTCAGGTCTTTAAGGTAGAAGATGGCAAATTCGTGATCGATCCAGAGGGTGCTTCCGTTGATGAAATTCGAGGGGTCGTTGCTAAGTGTCCTTCCGGGGCACTGAGCATAAAGTAGCTGGTCGGTTAGGAGTTGAGACCGAGGTGTTCTAAGTTGATTTTTGGGCTCTGTTCGTTGACGATATCGGCGACGATTTGAGCTGAACCACAGCTTAGCGTCCAACCTTGGTGGCAATGGCCGGTGTTTAAGAAAAGATTTGGAATGGAAGTTTCGCCAAGTAAAGGCGTACCTGTTGGGGTTACGGGCCGAAGGCCTGCCCAGAGAGTGGGCTTTGCTTTGTTGAAGGGCTCTTTCAAGTCTGGAAATACCGACAGAGCGTTCTTGACTATGGCTGCGCACCTGGTCTCGTCAGGGGTTGTGTCGTAGTTGGTAATTTCGGCTGACCCGACGATCCGTACTCTATTCCCAAGGGGAACAAGGGCATAAACGAGTTCGTCGTCAATTGTGGCCATTCGCGCTGGATTTGGCCATAAGTCGCTCGGAAAGGTTATCGAGACGCCCTTTACGGGGTAAATCGGCACGTGAATTTTTAATGGTTTGAGTAAAAAGGGAGATTGTGCTCCTAGGGCAACCACATATCGATCTGCTGAGAACGATCCACGAGTTGTGATAGCTCTCTCGATTTTCCCTTGCGAGTGTTCTAGCCGTACGATGTCCGTGTTTAGTCGAAAAACCGTCCCATTCCGCTTGCAATAGTTCGCTACCCCTCGCGTGAATTTGTAGGAATCACCGACTTCATCATCCGGGAAAAAGATACCCCCTGCAAGAAATTCAGAAGATTCGCCTAGTGCGGGTTCGATTTGCAGACACTCCGATGGAGTAAGAGCCCTCGAGTTCATTCCAAACTCTCGCATAGATTCGTTAAATGATACGGCGTTATCAAGTGATTCATTTTTTCTGAATATTTTCAAGGCGCCATTTGTGTTCAAATCATAGTCAAGATTCAATTCTTGGCGGACTTCTTTGAAGCACTGTTGACTATGGAGGGCGAGACGAAGATTGGCGAGTGTGTTATTTCGGAATCGATGATCGCTGCAATTTTTTAAAAAGTGGAAACCCCAACGCCAAATCCGGGGGATCGCTGAGTATCTAACCAAGACAGGTGCGCTTTCGTTTCCAAGCCAACTTAAAATCTTGCGAGGCATTCCTGGCTGAGACCATGGCATGACCTCACTGGCATGTACGATTCCGCCATTTGCATAACTAGCTCCTTGTGCAACATCGGAGGCTGAATCGATAACTTCGACTTCGTGGCCGGCCTTTTGCAAGTAGTAGGCCGTCATAGTACCCAGAACGCCTGCTCCGAGAATTAAGATTTTCATTCTAAGCTTTTAGGGTCAGGGCTATTGGAGGAAAAGTTTTTCTCGTGTTTACGATCTGAAGCCATTTTAGCCATCAATAATAATGCAAGAATTGCAGCGCCTGAAGTTCCCACGAACATCGAGGGGTAACCAATTAATTCCACAACAGGCCCCATTCCGACGCTTCCAAGAGTAAAACCAACATTAAAAGAACCGTTGTATAGGGCCATAACGGTCCCCCGAACTTTAGCATCACTCCATGCTACCGCGAGTGCGTTAAATGCTGGGTAGTAAAGCCCTTGCGCTGCTCCGAGAGCGACTCCCGGTATTATTAAACCAAAGAGAGAGATGTCTATGAGAAGTAGCGGAGCGATTCCGTAGAGAGCCATAGCCATGATCGCTACTTTTAAGTGCCCATATTTGTCTGCCATTCCGCCCATTGCAAATCTGACGAAGGCGGAGGCGCAGGCATAAGATATGAAAAAGATACTCACTCGTTCGATGCCAGAATCGAGGGCCCAAGGTGCAGAAAAAGTAATACCCGCTCCAAAAAGGAGGCCCGCGAGAGCAGACACGAACCAAATAGGGTGGAGGTTTTTTTTCTTCAAAACTTCTGTAAAAGGGGAGTCAACTTTTGTTTCATGAGGAGGTGGGAAATCAATGGCGAGTACGGAGATTCCTGCTAATCCCGCAAAGATTGCGGTCCCCCAAAAAATATTCTCCCAACCAATGGAGAGTGCGAGTGGTTCCGCGATAGCGGGAGCCAAAGCGTTTGTTACGACCATCGTGGCTCCAAACCACCCAATCGCCTGCGAGAGTCGCTCCGGAGGCGCCAGGTCAGCAGCGGTAGTGGAGGCGGCTACGAAATACAGACTGAAGCCAACACCTTGAAGTAGTCGGCCGAGGACGAGTAGTGGTCCCACTGTGTCGGCCAAAGCAAATAAACTGCAGCCGAACACCATACAAATTGATCCAACTAGCTGGAAAGTTCGTCGCCCGAGGCGGTCTACAAAGCTTCCGGTTATTGGGACGCACAGTACGCTCGTTGTCCAGGCTGCACCTGAGATCCAACCTATTGTTGAAGGCCCCGCACCTAGTTCTGTTTGAAGATATTTCGGCAAGAGAAAGTAGGTAGAAAAGGAAAAACCAAAAAGAACTTGCGCAAGAAGCAAGGTCATAAATGGACCTGTAAAGATACTATTTTTCAAGGACTTAATAGTAGTAACCTCAAGTAAAATCAATCCATTTTTGCCCGATTTAGGCGCTTTGGTAGTAGAGTAAGAGAAGTTTTTCGGTCTTCCTTAAACTCTACGTCGCGCGACTACAGGTGCCGGCTAGGCTAGTTGGTCAAGTGCGTTTAGTGCAACGTGCTTGAGGCAGACAATTACGCTTGTAGCCGGAGTAGGATGATACGTCTTTGCTGGCAGAGTATAGGAATTGCTTCCGGGAGAGCTAGGAACCCGGCAGAATGATGCGAGAAGCAATCGTAAAGGCCCGGGCTAACGTAGGGTTAGGCTACAAATTGAGCGGCTCGTTTTTCCTAGAGTCAAATAGAGCATTGGAGAAAAGCCATGAAGATTGGATATGTCCCGGACACACATTTTGGAGTTTACAATCAGGCTCTGCCAGAGCCTGAAGAAGTCGCTGATGCAGCAGAACATCTTTTGAAAGAGGGAGAGCTAGCTGAAAAGGTAGGTTTCGATGGTCTATGGCTACCTGAACGTCATTCACGCCCTGAAACGTTTTTTCCTAATACGACAACGTTACTGGCTGCTCTGGCTGCGCGAACCGAAAGAGTTGACCTCGTGACGGCAGTTATGATGCCGACCTTTCACCATCCTGTTCATTTGGCCGAAGAGTTGGCGATGATTGACAATCTTTCTCGTGGTCGACTTATCTTCGGCGCCGGTGTTGGGTATCACGAAGATTATTTTCGTTTATTCGGGGTCCCCATGGCAAAGCGCGGTCGTCGATTCGAAGAGACGATGAAAGTAATAGAAGGTGTGTGGACCAATGAACGCTTCAGTTTTGATGGGGAGTTTTATAAGTACGACGATGTTCTCCTTACCCCGAAACCCTTCCAAAAGCCACGTCCCGATATATGGATTGGTGCGGTAAATCCTGTTGCTTTAAATAGAGCCTTGGAATGGGATGGTTGGGTATGGTGGTTTCCTCCTGGAGTTGAGGAGACGGCACGTCTTGTTAACGAGATGCGTGAAAAAGCCGATAAAGCAGGACGAAAAAATTGGGTCTTTACGATGGGGCTTGATGGTTGGTTTGATGATGACGTGAAGCGTGCAAAGGAGAGGCACGGTCATCGTTGGGTAAGAGAGTACAGCTTTTATGAGCAAGAAGGTTTAGGGATGGAGGAGCGGGCAGGTGCCCAAGAGGCACTCGAAGAACGTTTCTTGACGTTGGGCGGTAAACAGCAATGGGTCGATTATTTAAGCAAAGTTAAAGAAGTCGTGAAGCCGGATTACATTGCTCTCAGAACTCGCAATCCTAAACCTGAAGCAGGCGGTTACTATCCTTCAAAGCAAGAATGCCTCGAGTGTATTGAGCAACTCGGAGGAATTATTGATCAGGTCTAGGAAGAGACACTATTTCCTTAAGAGTCGACCAGGGCGTGCACCTGTCAACTCTCCGTTGCTTTGAATGCATTTACCCGAAACGTAAGTCCCGACATAGCCCTCGCAGGTCTGTGTTAGGCGGGGCATTCCGGCGGGCAAATCGTTCAGTACGTGAGGATGGTGAATTTTTAGATTTTGATAATCTATCAAGTTGATATCGGCTACGTTTCCCGGGGCTAAGCTACCTCGATTCTTTAGGCCCAGTAGGCTCGCATTGTCGTGAGTAAGTTTTTTGACCACAAATTCTAGCGGCATATGGTAGGGGTGATCGTCTTCAAACTCCCTGACCCAATGAGTTAGCATATAGGTGTGCATGCCGGCGTCAACAATTTGACGAACGTGAGCCCCAGCATCAGATAGCCCAAGAACCGCAGATGGGCTCAAAATCATATCACGCATAGCATCCGAGTTCCCGTCGGAGTAGTTGGTAACCGCGTACATTAAGAATGTGCGTCCGTCGTTTTCAAGCATTAAGTCGTAGGCTACTTCTCGAGGGTCTTGATTTCGTTGCTTTGCAATTTCTGAGATTGCATCTCCTTTGCTTGGTGTATACGAAAGGGGGTGTCCCATCGCAGTTGTAGACTGCCAGACGGTCGGACTGTTGTAAATGATTGACATTCCTGTCGTGTTTGGATCCTTTTCTGAAAGCAATGTTCGTTTTAATTCAGGATCTCGTAACGCGTTAATCTTTTGTTCGAAAGACATAGCCTTTAACGGAGCAAAGCTCGGTAAATATTCAAAGGGATTGTCACCTTGAAAACTGAACAGAACGGAGGGAGGTCGAGCCGCGACCTGAGGAATAAGCCGGACACCTTCGTTTTGCGCAGTTTCGCAAAGGTCAAGTTGTCTTCTCCATTCAGATGGCTGGAGATTGTGCTGCACGAGTAAGAAATTTAATTTGCAGCCACTTTTGCGAGCAATTCGTTCCATTAGGAGAGTTTCTTCGAAGAGCACGTCCTTCTCGCCTGTTTCGCCAGCTACTCCACGGGGGACCATTTCGAGAAGGGCGTCGTGCTTTTGAATTTCTGTCGCGATGGCAAGGAGTTCTTCCTCACTGGCGTACGTGCCCGGTACAGGCTCTCCGGTGCTACTGCTAGCGTGAATTTCTGTTCGAGACGAGGAAAATCCTAGAGCACCATCGGTTATTGCTTTAGAGACAAGATCGGCCATAGAAGCTATCTCTTCACTGGTAGCAGGGTCATTGTTGGCCCCTCTGTCTCCCATTACGTAAGCGCGCACGGCACCGTGTCCGATATATGCGCCAACGTTCATTGTCCGAGGCATCGAATCGACTACGTCGAGATATTCTCCAAAGGTTTCCCAGCCCCAAGGTAAGCCTGCAGAAAGAGCCTCTGCAGGGATATCTTCAACACCTTCCATAAGGCGTATTAAGAATTCGTGACGCTCAGGTGTAGCGGGAGCAAAGCCGACACCGCAATTCCCCATGATTAAAGTAGACACTCCGTGCCATACAGTCGGAGCTAAGTCAGGGTCCCAAGTGACCTGTCCATCGTAGTGGGTGTGAATATCAATCCACCCTGGAGTTACCAAAAGCCCATTGGCGTCAACAACTTCTTTTGCCGAGCCGATGCCTTTGCCAATTGAAGCGATATGTCCGTTTTCAACTCCGATATCAGCAGTGAAGGTCTCAGAACCTGTTCCGTCTACTATATTTCCTCCTTTGATGAGAAGATCGAACATTGGGATTTCCTCCTTGATATCCTTCTCATTAATTTACTAAGTTTCAGGTACTGAGTCTAACGTTAATGAGAAGGGGTCTTATGAAACTGGTGCGTTTTGGTGAGATAGGAAAAGAGAAGCCGGGTCTTCTCGAAGAAGGCGGAATAATTGATGTTTCCGCTCAGACACGAGACTTTGATGAGGATTTCTTTGCGTCGGGAGGGCTGGTTTCCTTAGCGAATTGGAGAGGTAATTTAAGTTCCCCTCCAGAAATCCTCAAAGGGTCTCCTAGGTTGGCTTCTTGCGTTGCTCGACCTAGCAAGATCATTTGCATCGGGCTGAACTACCAAGATCATGCCAAGGAAGCTGGGGCCACATTGCCTAAGGAGCCGATAATATTCTTTAAGTCGACCAGCGCACTTAGTGGACCAGGGGACGAAGTCCTTATTCCGAGAGGATCAAAGAAGGCCGACTGGGAAGTTGAGCTAGCTGTTGTCATTGGCAAGAAAGCTTCTTATGTCGAAGAACATAAGTCGCTGGATTATGTGGCGGGCTACTGTCTTACAAACGATTACTCTGAGAGAGAATTCCAACTTGAACGAGATGGTCAGTGGGTCAAAGGAAAAAGCTCTGATTCCTTTGCGCCACTTGGACCCTTCATGGCCACTACGGACGAGATTACTGACATTGACAACCTAAGCATTTGGCTAAAAGTAAATGGCGAGATGAGACAAGATGGCACTACAGCTGACCTTATTTTCAAGGTGCCAAAGTTAATCAGCTACATTAGTCATTTCATGACGCTTTTGCCTGGAGATGTGATTTCTACCGGGACACCCGCTGGAGTTGGGTTGGGGATGAAGCCTCCGACTTTTCTCAAGGATGAGGACATTGTGGAGTACGGCATAGAAGGACTAGGGCAGACGCAACAAAGCGTGAGAGATTTAAATAAAAGATGATTTCAGAGCTCGCTCGTTGCAGGACCTAGCGGCGCGGGTTTCGGAAAGGTGAAGATTGATGATAGACGTCTATTACTGGCCCACCCCGAATGGTTGGAAAGTTACGATCATGCTTGAAGAATGCGGTGTTGACTACAAAGTCGTTCCTGTTGATATCGGTGGTGGTGATCAATTCAAACCTGAATTTTTGCGTATAAGTCCGAACAATCGGATGCCTGCCATCATTGACTACGAACCGCTTGGTGGGGGAGACTCTCTGAGTGTTTTTGAATCTGGTGCAATCCTGGAGTACCTCGCCGAAAAAACCGGGAAATTTATCCCTAAAGATGTCAAAGGAAGGTACGACTGCCTGCAATGGTTACATTGGCATATGGCAAATCTGGGTCCAATGATGGGGAATGCAAATCACTTTAAGAACTACGCAAAAAATATTACAGATGATCAGGACCAGTTAGTTTATGGAACAAATCGTTTTGTTGGAGAGGTGGATCGATTGTGTGGCGTTATGGATGCCCAATTATCGGCTCATCAATTTCTAGCAGGTTCCGACTATACGATTGCAGATATTGGTGCTTGGCCCTGGGCTAGACTCCTCGCTCGAATTATCGATGAAAACATTTGGGCAACATTTCCCAATGTTAAACGCTGGGTTAACGAGGTGAGAAGCCGACCGGCAGTAGAAATCGGGGCAAACGTCGGTAAGGAGTTAAATGAAGTCAAGAGGTCTCCCGAAGAAGAGAAAAAACGTAGGGATCTTTTGTTTAATCAAAGTAACGAAAAAGTAAGGCAAGCGAGAGAAGCAGCCCTTCGAATAAAATAGCTTTTTGCGGCTCATTTCAGCTTCGCGATAGTTGCTACTTGTTTTGACTTCAAATGTGAAGAGAGGCTGGTGGCTTTTAAGGTGGAGTCTGGGTACCTTGTTCAGATGACCACATTTACGAATCCGACACGTGAAAAACTAGTTAGCCAGGCCTATGAGGTGGCAGCTCGGGTTAAAGGGTTCGAGCTTGAGAGCAATAGTCTCAGGTCTCTTCATTCCGAAAGTATTAAAGCACTCTCCGAAGCTAATCTTTTTAAAGTGATGCAACCGAGACGGATTGGTGGTTACGAAAAAGACATAGGGACAATGCACGCGGTGGTTCGTGCTTTAGGCACAGGCTGCATTTCTACGAGTTGGGTCTACTTGGTGATGACCGGCCACACATGGATTTTGGGTATGTTTTCCCCTGAGGCGCAGGACGATTTGGCGGAAGATGATCCGGAAACCAGGCTTCCCGGGACCTTGGCCTCAAATGGGAAAGCGATTCCTGTGGATGGAGGGTTTAGGGTTAGTGGTCAATGGCCTTTTGCAAGCGGATGCGATCATGCTCGGTGGGGAATGTTCTGCGCTAGACAGGCGGATTCTGCTGACAAAGAACCCAAACATATCCATTTTCTAGTGCCATCTACAGACTATCGAATCGAAGACACTTGGTTCTCTATGGGACTCCAGGGGTCCGGTAGCAAGGACGTAGTGGTAGACGATGTTTTTGTACCGGAGCACCGTACAGTTCCGACTGGAACTTTGTTTGGTGGTGCAAGCCCTCATGCCGAAATTCATGCAACTGATACATACAAATTTCCGGTTCTTCCAACACTTATCTACCTCCTTACTGCACCGGCGTTAACGCTCGCGCGAAGAATTTATGAGACATATGTAGAGCTGACCGGAGACAGGCGCGATCGTTATGACGGGAGCAAAAAGTCTGTGAAGGCGACAATGCAGATGAGAGTCGCTGAATCTTGGGGTGAAATTCAATCGGCTGAAGCGTTGGTGGGTGAGCTTACCAGGGGATTCGATAGAGCTCTTGAAACGGGCATTTCTCTTACGATGGAAGAACGGGTCGAATTTAAATGGCGGGCCGCCTACGCGATTAGGTTGTGTAGAAATTCAGCAGATCGGATTTTTGATGCGGCTGGGGCACATCATATTTATGAACGTTCTCCGATTCTCTCTCTCTACCAGAGCCTCCAAACGGTTTCGCACCACGGTGCCGCGGACTACGACAATAACGGTTCAAGTTTCGGAAGTCAGGCTTTGGGTAACGGTCCTGGAACGTGGCTGGTATAAGCAACGAGGATAAAGATCGGTTGAGTCTTATGGTTCGTGAGATCCAGAATCTAGTTCTTGAACGCAATGAATACGAAAGAAACGATGCCTTGGAAGGTGTTATAGAATGCAACGGAGAACTGTCCGAGAAAAGGATGCTCCTCAAGAAGTTCTGCAATGACAAAGGCATTCCTTTTCCAAAACAAATTTAATTGGGAGATGCACCAGTATGACTGGGCGACGTGTTGCGATTGTCACTGGTGGAGGTAAAGGGATCGGACGAAGCTCCGCCCTTGCCTTGGTCCGGAAGGGCTACTCGGTAGTAATAGCCGGAAGGGACGAAGGCAGTCTGGCCGAGACGAAAGCTCTCTGTCAGGGTCCGGGAGAGATTCTTGTGGTGGTTACGGATGTGACGGATCAGCTGTCTGTTCAGAGCCTCTTTAATGAGACGAAGTGCGCATATTCCCGCCTTGATCTTCTTTTTAACAATGCGGGTATTGGAGCTGCGAGTAAGGCCCTCGAGGATTTGTCCCTTGAAGAGTGGAACAAGGTGGTTAACACGAACTTAACAGGAAGTTTTTTGTGTACACAAGAAGCTTTCAAGATGATGAAATCCCAGAAGCCTAGAGGCGGGCGCATAATTAACAACGGCTCAGTCTCAGCTCACGCCCCAAGACCTCACTCAGCACCTTATACATCGACAAAGCACGCTATTACTGGACTTACGAAGTCAACTTCACTTGATGGCCGAGACTATGATATTGCGTGTGGGCAGATAGACATCGGCAATGCCGAAACGGCTCTTACTGCAAAGATGAGCGCAGGGATAATTCAAGCGAATGGATTAGTAGAGAAAGAGCCTGTTTTCGACGTTGAACACGTTTCCGATGCTCTCCTTTACATGGCTGGCTTGCCTCTAGATGTGAACGTTCAGTTCATAACGGTAATGGCGACAAAAATGCCTTTTGTTGGAAGAGGGTGAGTTGGCCAAATTCAATAAGTCGGCATGTTTGCCTTTCTTTTCGATTGCCCTGATTTCAGGGTTGATAAGCTGCGCGACGGTACCCCCGCGTGGTCAGGAGAACATTTGTGAAATATTTAGGCAATATCCCTCCTGGTACGACTACAGCCATCAGTCTGAAAAGAAGTGGGGTACGCCAAAGCACATTCAAATGGCGTTCATACGGCAAGAATCTAGTTTTGTGGCCAATGCGAGACCTCCCTTCAAGTGGTTCCTCTTTATCCCTCTCGGTCGAGGTTCGTCTGCCGAAGGCTATGCACAAGCCCAAGATGCGGTTTGGAAAGAGTATGAAGCTGAGCGAGGCAGTCTCTTTCGTGGGAGAAGTGATATAGAGGATGCGTTGGATTTTATTGGTTGGTACAACAATAATAGCCATCAACGGCTAGGCCTGGGAAAACAAAACGCCCGGGAACTTTATCTTGCTTATCACGAGGGGCACACGGGCTACCGGAGGAAATCTTTTCAAAGAAAGCCATGGTTGCTTAAAGTCAGCGAGCGAGTCGAAAGGAAAGCTCAGGCCTACAGATCACAGTTGGCAGCCTGCGAAGCCGAATTTCGTTGCCGCAAGTTTTGGCAGTTTTGGCCGTTTTGCTCTTAGTTAAAAAGTTATTTTCTCATAAGTTTAGTATTTTACTTTATATATTTTACTCTAACATATTGAAAATGTTAAATTTTATTAAGATTCTTAAAACATGACCTTTGAGTCGAGAGAGAATTGTATTTCTTGAAGAAACGAAATACATTGGGCTTAATCAAGGCCTACCAATTGGTAAGATAGCCTCTGTGTTCAACGCTTAAGGAGACAATGCATGAAGGTTTCGATGTTTCATCTAATGCCTTACCGGGATGTGCCTGACGACTTTGAGAAGACCCATCGGTCGGCGTGGTTCACGGTAAAATGGTCAGAATTTGCAGATGCTCAAAAAGTAGTTGACTACTACAAATGGACCCTCGACGAGCTGGGCTACGCAGCTGAGCTTGGCTTTGATGGTGTTTGTGTAAATGAGCATCACCAGAACTGTTACGGCTTTATGGTAAACCCCAACATGATGGGGGCAGCTCTTGCGAAAATGACGGAGCATCTTGGTACGGCACTGGTTCAGCTTGGCATAACGCAACCCTTTCTTGACCCGCCGATTCGGGGTGCTGAAGAATACGCGATGCTCGATTGTATGAGCAACGGAAGGGTCGTTGCAGGAATGCCGGTTGGTATTGGAGGCGACTACGCATTTAGCTATGGAAAGTCGCCTGTGGAACAACGAGGACGTTACCAAGAAGCTCACGATCTTATGAAGAAGGCTTGGGTTGAAGAAGATATCTTCGCCTGGAATGGCAAGTACTTTCAATTGCCGATGGTAAATTTGTGGCCGCGTCCCGTTCAGGATCCTCATCCTCCGATTTGGGTCCCGGGTATTGCGAGCCCATCGACTTGGGATTTCACTACCGATAATGACTACTTGTATGCAGCTTTGACCTACGCTGGCATCTCGGGTGCTCAGTACGCCATCGATGGATACTGGGATACCGTGGCCAAGAAAGGAAAAGAACAAAATCCTTATCGGTTGGGATTTTTATTGCCAGTGGGTGTAGCGGCAACAGATGAAGAGGCTGATCGAATATATGGTCCCGCTTCGGAGTACTTTTACCACAAGATGCTGAGGCTACCGGACGAAATGGTAGCACCACCAGGGCATATGACGTACGAGAGTACGAGTAACTTTATCAAAAATCGACCAGTTCCCTCGAATCTGACTTTAACGGATCATGACTATAGTTATTTCAAGGAGAAGGGTTTCTTAATAACTGGAAGTCCATCCACAGTTAGAGAGCAAATAGCGGAAATTTGTAAGGATAATCATATCGGCAATCTCATGGTACTTCTCCAGTTTGGCAACATGGGTCATGAAGCTACCAAAGAAAATATCCGACTATTTGCCGAAGGCTGTTTGCCACACCTTCAACCCATTTGGACTGATGAGGACTGGGAGAATCGTTGGTGGCCCCAAGGTGCTGTGCGGCCGGGCGCGGAGGTTTAACAAGCATGCCAACACCAACAATCGAAAACGTAGAAGTTCTTGGGGGACGGCTAGAGATGCAAGTAGCCGTGATGGGTGAGGGGGAACCTCTCGTCTATTTGCACAGTGCGGGGGGGCTTAAGTGGGACTCCTTTATGGAGTCATTGGCCGAACGGTATAAGGTCTATGCTCCGTACTATCCGGGTACTCATGTCTCCGACCCGCATGCTATAGAGCATGTAGAATCATTGTGGGATGCTGTCCTAGCTTATGATGATCTGTTGGATCAACTTGGCCTTGAATCGTGCCGACTGGTTGGTTGGTCGTTCGGAGGAATGCTGGCCTGCGAGCTTGCAGCTCAGCGTCGCGAAAAGATAAGCAAGCTCGTAGCAATATCTCCGGTGGGTCTGTGGCGTGATGATGCTCCTTATAGCTGTGCAACTTTTACTGCTATCCCCGCAGAGGATCTACCGGGAATTCTGTTCCACAGATTGGATGCGCCCGAGGTTAAGAGATACTTGGCGGTACCGGATGACCCGATTGCAGAAGCTGAAGCAAACCTTGCATTGGTTTGGGCTTTGGCTTGCACATGTAAGGTAATTTGGCCAATACCCGACAAGGGTCTCGATAGAAGAATTCACAGAGTGACAGCTCCAAGTCTCGTCGTCTGGGGAGAGCATGATCGCTTGGTTTCCTCAGTCTATGCGAAAGAATTTGGTAACGCACTTCCAAACAGCGAGGTGTTCATTTTGTCGGATACCGGACATGGACCTCTTCAAGAGGATCCGGATAAGGGTATTCCAAAGGTTCAAAGCTTTCTTGCTTAAAATTATAGAGGCTCGAATATTTGGGTGAAGTAAGAGTTGCGGTTACGGGTGCACTCGGAGTCAACGGAGTTTTTGTGATTCGATCACTCCTCTCCCGAGGAGTAAGTGTCCTCGCAACGAGTCATAGACATGACTTCTCTTTGGCCAGAGATTTAGTAGATCTTGTGGAATTTTCCAAGGTCGATGTCACTCGTTATGAAGAGCTGCTTGAACCTTTTGAGAGGTTTAAGCCCGATTTAATAATTCATCTCGCTGCAATATTACCGGTCGAAGCTCAGCATGATCCACATCGGGGTTTCGAGGTAAATGCAATGGGAACAGCGAACGTATTAAAGGTGGCTAGAGAAGTTGGAGTTACCAGGGTCGTTTTTACGAGTTCTAAGGCTGCTTACGGAGAAGTTCGCGGGCGCCATGCTCACCCATGGTACGAACCGATAAGTGAGAACGATCGTTGTCATCCTTGGGCAGTATACGATTTTACAAAACTAGCATCTGAAGGGATCGGAGAGAACTATGCTCGCACCGGAGGGCCCGAGTTCGTCTCTCTAAGATTCGCGACCATTTTTGGTCCGGGTAAGGTCGGTAAACATGGACCGATGTCAATTGCTTCGGCGATTGTTGAAAATGCGGTTAATGGAGTGAAGACCAATATTTTGCAGGGAGCCGATCAGCAAGACGACTATATTTACGCGGTGGATGCTGCAGATGCGATTGTAGATGTCACTCTTTTTCCGAATGAATTGGAACATACCGTTTACAATATTGGTTCCGGTCGGGGGACCTCGTTAAGGGAGTACGCAGATATCGTAAGGTCATTTGTGCCTGATGCGGAAATTGAGATTGGTAGTGGATTAGATCACATGAACTTTGGAGTGTCCTATTATTCAGTTTTCGATTGCACGCGTGCGCTTGAGTTTGGCTTTACGCCACCCGAAGTGCGCTCCGGAATAGGTTCATTTGTAAAAGAATTAGAGAAGGAACGGGATCTATCTTGATTTTTCAAAGGGACGCGAGGTTGTTTAGCCGGAAGTCTCTGGTCCGCTGGTAACACTGCGGGTCGTTTCGACATCGCCGTGAAAGCTCTTGAATGATTCGATTGTAGAAAAGTGGTGAGTGCTTGAATAAGAAGCACACGCGTCCTCAACCAGAGTCACTTCAAAATCTCTGTCTGACAGCTCTCTCGCTGTCTGGCCAACGCAGCAGTCGGTCACGAGTCCTGTGACTGCGATCGACGTGCAACCGCGACTTCTTAAATCCTCGGCTAAAGAAGAGCAAGCTACGGTGCCTGTTGTGTTTTTTCGAATTACAGTTTCACCGTCTATCGGTTTAATGCGTTCGTCCGTTCTTGCATCTCGGTCGTCCAGGTATGGCATTACAACCTGACCGCTAGAAGAAAGGCTCGCTTCATTTATTCTACGCATGTGAAAAGACAAGTCAGATCCATCTGGCTTTAGCGAACCCATCTCTGCAAAAAATATAGCTTTGTTAGCAGCCCGAAATGCCTCCAGGAGCAATTGTATGTTCGGTATCACCTGTGTATCTACACGCTTAAAGAAATCCTGAATGTCTAGGCCTATTGTGGCTGGATCTGAAGCGTCTGAGGGTTTTACGAAACAGGCTTGTACGTCGATTATTATTAAGGCGTCTTGCATTAGAAAAGTATCCACTAAATCTAGGAATGTACCAGTGTCTCTTTTTTGACAAGCTAGAATAAGGTGGGAGGGAAAATGTCTTTATCGTATTCAGCTGCCAGATATTCGGTCCGTCAAGATCTCGAGCAAGCGCATCAACGCCTCTGGGCTAGTTTGTCGGCTCCTGGTACATGGCTTACTTCTGCCGAAAGAATTGAAGTAGCAAGTCAGGCGCGGTTGGCACGACATGATGGAACATTAGAAAAAAATCCTTCCATTTTGTCTCAAGGGTTACTCGAAGTAGCGAAGGTCGTAGGAGGGAATCCAAAGTCTATTAACCGAATTTGGTTCGACGAAATTGTCCCCAAAAAGCTAAGCGTGGAAAAATATGTCGAAGCTGTGGGTGTTATTGCTCGAAGTGTGAGCGTCGATGTGTTTTCGAAAGGTCTCGGTCTGTCTTTGCCAGACTTCCCCGAATGGCAAGATGGTTCGCCTACTATGATCCGTCCCACCACTGCGAAAGTTGATGTTGGTTGGGTTCCAATGATACCTAACGGTAGGGAAGGTGGCCAAGAGGCGATAAAGGTATTTGGTGGAGTCAATGCAAACGTGATCAGGGCGTTGAGTCTAGTTCCGGATGAAGTAAAAGGACTTCTAGATCTTTTAGAGCATCAATATATTGAAGATAAGAAAGTGACAGATCCCAGTTACGAATCGGATAGAGGGCTTTCCCGAGCACAGACGGAGCTCCTTGCTGGTCGTATCTCCGCATTGAATGATTGTTTTTATTGAACCACTGCACACTCGGTGTTGCTCCGTGGGAGCAACGGGTTCGATGGACCAGATTCCGCGTTGGCGGCTATAAGTGGTGCCGATTGCGAGACTGGGGTGGCTTCAGGAGCGGCTATCTTAGCTTTTGCCGAAGCGATAATGGAGAGTGATAAAGAAAAACTTGCTCGTGCTCGAAATGTCATTCTCGACCAACTTGGGGAAGGTGGTTTGGTCGAATGTTCGGCCGTTGCTGCCAATTTTAGTCAAATGGTTCGAATAGCGGACTCAACAGGTATCCCTCTGGATCCTCCTTTGATGAGCATGGCCGATCCCATTCGAGATGTCTTGAAGATTGACAACTTTGAATCCGCGAAGAATACAATTTAGGAAGGTAGCAATGTTGTAACGCTTACTCGGTTTGTGCTTTCACGAAGTATGAAGGTGAGTACTGTATAGAGCAAAGAATGTTGCTAACACAAGCGTGTATTAGTGGCGGGTTTAAAGGCTAGGAACGTTTTTTGAAAGGATTGTTCACTATACCTACTCCGCTCAGAACCAGGAGACCTCCGGCCAT
>Ga0310344_10001211_pt1 | contig 19791 bp, 17 predicted proteins | sample HC15DNA20200_MG_FD_203801 | JGI IMG/M metagenome (GOLD analysis project Ga0310344, IMG submission 203801) | Marine microbial communities from station ALOHA, North Pacific Subtropical Gyre - HC15-DNA-20-200_MG | ecosystem: Environmental > Aquatic > Marine > Oceanic | place: Pacific Ocean: North... | reverse complement strand
AGAACGTGACCGTTGAGCAGTACGAGCAGTTGTCGAGATGGCTTGGGTGCAGGGCACGGCAGCTCTACGGGATGACGGAGACCATTCCGGCCGTGCTTACCGAAGCTGTCGACAAGCCCCGTCACGATTCGATGGGATCGGTGACCGAGGGCTGCGAGCTCCAACTCCAGGATACAGAAGGCCGACCCGTCGGAGTAGGGGAGATTGGGGAAATCGCCGTACGCGGTGTTCCCGGAGAGACAATCTTCGGTGGTTATCTGGACGACCCTGTTGCGACCACTGCCAGTTTCCGGAACGGATGGTTCCTCTCCGGGGACCGTGCTCGGCGAGACGAGGACGGTAGGCATTACTTCGACGGTCGACACTCGGAGGTGCTGAAGGTCGCTGGCGAGAATGTCTCCACCGTCGAGGTGGAGGGCGTGTTAAGCACGCACCCCGACGTGCATGAGGCGGCGGTGTTGGGATCGCCGGACCTGATACGGGACGAGGTGCCAGTCGCCTTTGTGGTACCTGTTGACACCGAGCGGGCGCCCAGCGAAGAGGAACTCCGAGAGTGGTGTGAAGAGCGACTCGCTAAGGCCAAGGTCCCGCGATCCTTTACCTTCCTTGAGGAACTGCCCCGAACCAGCGTGGGCAAGGTCCGCAAGTTCGTCCTGAAGGAGTCGGCTTGATGAGGCTATTCGGGGACCGGTGAAAGCCAGTACCTTGCGGCGAATCGGGTTAGTTGGGCGCGTGAAAGATCTGTCTTGATCTAGGCATGTCTTTCCCTGCAGCCGCCGAAGTTGGTTCGGGTGCGTGGTGAGCCATCAGCCAATGGGGCTGACCGGGAAGTGTCGATCGAGCCAGTCCTCAAGAATCCTGCGGACGAGACCATTGTCGTCAGCGAACATGAAGTGATCGGTCCCGGATACCAGGTGCATGTCGCAGGGCTGCTTTGCATTGGTGAAGAGCCCGAGCGCCTGAGAGGTCGGGGTCACCGTGTCGTCTGCCGGGTGGAGGATCAGATACGGCCGAGGCGAGATGAGGCCAACCACGTCATTCGCATGAAAGTCCATCATGCTCATCGCCGTCTCAGCCGGGAACTCCATGATGGAGTCATGGGCGAGCAGGTGTCGCATGGATTGTGGGATCGGAACGATGTCGAAACGAGGGATCATCAAGGCTTGGTCGGTTTCCTGTCGATAATGTCGACCCTGTTCGAGTTTCGCGAGGAAATTTTGCCACTGCTCCAACGTGGGATGCTGTTCACGGAACTTCGCTACTCCGTCGCCCCAGCCCGCCACAGAGACGCATGCTGCGATTCGTTCGTCGGTGGCGGTCGCATAGGGAGCCACTGCGCCTCCGAATGAGTGGCCGATCACACCGATCCGGTTGGGATTGACCTGTTCGACACTGTGAAGGAAGGTCACCGCATTCTGAGTGTCTCGCACCTGGTCCTGACAGAGAATGAATGCTGGTTCCCCGCCACTCTCGCCACATCCGCGAGCGTCAAACCGGAGTACGACATAGCCCATTTCCTCGAGCACTTCGGAGACCTTCCTCGGCGTCGTGCCGTTCTTGTTAGTCCCGAACCCGTGCAGCACTATGAAGCACGGCCGCCGTTCAGTTGGCCTCAGTTCGTCGGGAAGGTGGAGAATGCCGGCAAGATCCAATCCATCCGATTGAAAGGTGACCTGTGTCTGCATGGAGTGACTTCTCCTCGACGCCTGTGGCGAGGTTATGTAGTCGACTGAAGCAAAGGGTTACCGTACGGGAAGAACAGCGACTGCGGACGAGGGGCATCGATGAGTGAAGCCGTCCGTTTGCCAGCTGACGTTCTACAGCGGTTCGCCTACGAAATCTTTGTTGCGGCCGGTCTGCCTGAGGACTGGGCGCTTTCAGAGGCAGAGGTTCTGGTCTGGGCAGACATGCGCGGCCTCTCGTCACATGGCGTGCTGCGAATCCCGCCGTATTTGACGTGGATGGAGGGCGGCCTTCGAAATCCCAATGCTGACATCCACATCATTGCCGAAAAGGGAGCGATGGTGCTTCTCGAAGCCGACCGTGCGCCAGGACTTCACACGATGCGCATGGCCATGGACACAGCGATCGAGAGAGCGCGGGTGCACGGCATCGGTTGGGTCAATGTCCGCCAGACGACACATACAGGCCCGATGGGCTTCTATGTTCGACAGGCGGCACAAGCCGGCATGATCGGAATCGCTACATGTTCGTCTCGACCGCTGATGGCCTATCACGGGACACGTGATATGGCGCTGGGGACAGCTCCGCTGGCTATCGCAGCGCCGAGGGCCAACAGCGAACCGTTGGTGCTCGACATGGCGAGCGCTGCGGTGTCGATAGGGGCTATCTGGGCGGCTCGTCAGACAGGTACCGCCCTTCCCGAAGGAACCGCTGTCGATGAAAATGGTCATCTCACGACCGATCCAAATCGTGCCGTGACGCCGCTCCCCATCGCCGGGCCAAAGGGGGCCGGTCTCGGACTAATGATCGAGTGCTTGGCTAGTTTGATGAGTGGGTATCCCCTTTTGGCCAGCGCCTACGAGGATCATTCACGGCGCACGGACTATGTGGTGAACGCCGTTGCGGCTGCGCTTGACCCTGGGGCATTTCCATTCGCCGACGACTTCCAGGCGGAGGTCGATCGGCTCGCTCGTGAACTCGCCGCCGAGCCGTTGGCGGATGGCTTTGACGAGATCTTGATGCCCGGTGAACGTGGCGACCGAGTGATGAAGCGAACGGCACGCGAAGGCATCACCCTCACCGCGGCGCTGTGGGAGGAGTTGTTGGTGGCGGCTGAGCGATTATCCGTGCCGGTGCCCGCTATTACTGCGCGAGTTAGTTGATCGCGAACGTTCGTCGTCAGCAGTGGAATCTGACGACGCCCTCGAGTGGTTCGCGGTCGGTGCGATGCCGGTTGATACGTGCCTCAGGGTCGGGATAACCGAACGACATACCGCACACGATCCCGTGGCCCTCAGGAATCTCGGTGATCTCATGTACGGGTCCGGGGTGTGCGGCGAGCGAGCCCTGAAGGCAGACCCCGATGCCCCGCGATGTGAGTTGCATGACCACCGCATGGACGAACAGGCCGAGGTCAACGCCATTCGCGACGCTCATGGATAGAGGCAGCGAGTAGAAAGCGACGTGCGGCGCGCCGTAGAAGCCCCAGTTGCGTCGCACGAGTCGAGCTCGCGCCTCACCGTCAGCGGGGTCAATGCCCATCAGCGTGCCGAGATCCTCGCCATTCTGTTTAGCGCGGGCTTGGTGCTCGGGGCCGAATCCGGCAGCCGATGGCAAGAACGCAGGCGCTGGTTGTTCGCCGGCATCCACCAGCGCAAGGAGCTGGTTTTCGAGCGTGTCTCGGGCTGCGCCTGACACCACGGCAACGTGCCACGGTTGGGAGTTGTTGTTCGATGGCGCCCATCGGGCCATGTCGAAGACGTCGGTGATGACGGCCTCCGGCACGGGATCGGGTAGGAAACTCCGGACGGAGTGGCGACCGCGCAGCAGATCACCGAGCCAGCGGGATTGTTCGCCGCTGTCCGGTCCACTGCTGACAGAGCTCATTCAGACGGAAAGAGCGCGAAGCACTTGTTGGATTGGAAGATGAATGTCTCGACGTAGTCCAGGATCTCGGCAGAGCGATCGAGTTGGTCCATCGCCCCGATCAGGACGTGCCAGTTGAGCAACTCGTGGTGCCCAGAAGCCTCCACTTCGGCAGTTGTACGATTCCTCCAGTAGTCGTAGTCACCTGACCGCAGTGCCTTCAACATCGCCCGGTCGGCCTCGTAGTCGGGTACGACGTAGCCCGAGTTGGGTGAGAGGAAGCAGTGGGACCAACTCGATGAAGCCATGACGACCGAACGGTAAGGACTCTCACTCAGGACCTCAGCGAGCCGTGCTCCGACCTCATGGCACATCCCGGGATTTGGCCCGGGAGGGTCGGGAAGTTCGCTGCCATCGTCTAACGGCTTAAACAGGTGAGAGAACGCGCCATCGGCCTTGATGACCATTTTGCCGTAGCAGTTGACATGGAGCGGGACTATCGGATGGTCGAATCCTTGTCGATCGACATCAAGGAACAGCGCTGTGTAGTTGAAGCCGTGCGCCAGCGTGGGGGAGTGCAGCATCTTGTACGCGTAGGGCATGGCGATGTTGCGCTCAAGTAGCCCGGCGGTGATGAATTTGGCTCCCTCGCGGTGGCCCCTAAGCCGAACCTCGTGGTCATTGGGCTCGCCCCAGTAGTTTCCGATCTTCGACAACGGACCGGTACTCCACACTTGCTGGTCAAACTCGTCGTCGAGGCCGAATACGCAGAAGGGCGGAATGATGTCTTCTTTGAAATTCTCGTACTGGTCGTCGGCGATCACCACAATGAAGTCCGGGGCGAAGTCATCGATGATCTCGCGCTGTTTACGAAAGTTGGTCCACATACGCTCTCGGTAGAGAGCTGCGGATGCGACACCCTTATCGTCGCCAATCTCTTCCGCCATACCCTCGGGCCAGTTCGCCTCGTCCTGCCAGTCGTCGTCGACGAGAGGGGCGTTGATGATCGTCTGCCATAGGGAACACATCCCTTCGTCAGTCGCGGTCAACCCTGGGTAGTGCGTGGTTCCGATTCCGAGGATCTCTCCCATGTCCTTCTCCACCGGTGATTTGGTCTCGGTTGTCGAACTGGTGGGGTGGGGCCACCTCCCGGCGACCCCACCCCAATCATCGTTCAGTGAAAGTCGTTAGGAGCCGTAGCCGTCGATATCCACCTGGACCTTGCTGCGGTCCCAACTGTTGGCGCCATCGACCAGGCTCTGATCGATGAAGTCGTCGACATCAATCTCGGCCATATCGAGCTCGCCAGCTGCAATCAACTGGTTGGCGACGGTCTGCCAGACATCTGTCTGGACGACACCGAAATCTTTGCCGCCGACGGACTCCTGAGGAGCAACGGACACCTCGTAGGAAGCTACGCCAACTGCCTCGTCCTCCCACTCCTCAGGCACAGCGGCTCGACCGATGGCCATGGTGTTATCACCGTTGTGCAGGCCAGCGTAGGTGCCCTTCGCCCATGCACGCAGGAAGCCTTCGATGCAGTCGCTGTTGTTGTCGAGAGTCTCGGGCGTGACGATGAAGGAGGCCGTCGGAGAGGCCCTGAAGCTGTCGGGAGCGATGTCGACCAGATCGATGCCTGCAGCTCCCATCCCAATGAAGTCCATGATCGCTCCAGCGACAGCGTGGACAGTTCCGCTCTCGAGAGATTCGGCGAGAATCGCCGGGCTCTCGCCCAGCACGACGGTATCGACCGAAGATGGGTCCAAGCCGAGTTGGTCGAAGATGATCGTTACCGTGGCGAGGTCACTGTCGGTCACGAGACCAATGGTTCCGCCAACTAGGTCTTGCACGGATAGGCCTGCACCGGCCAAGGTCACGAGTCCTTCGGCAGCGATATTCCAGTAGTCGTAGACGACGACGAGATCGGCCCCGGCGTCGATCGCTTGTAACACCTCGGGGCCGCCAGCGGAGGCGATATCGGCCGTGCCGTTATCGACGAAAGCGGTCTCGGGGAGATCACCGCCTGGTAGCAGGTTCACCTCGATGCCCTCATCGGCGAAGTAGCCGAGCTCGTTTGAAACGAGAAGGGGCCAAAATATGATCGACTCGGGAATCGGCTGCAGGAAGTCAATTGTTCCGCAGTCGGCCGTGGCCGATTCGTCGTCACTGCCGCACGCGGCAGCCAACATGGCTACCGCTATTAGGAGCGCTAGAAACTTTCTGGTCATGGTGCTTGGTTGTCCTTTCCTATTGGTTCTTAGAGATTCGGATGAGCGCCGCTGCGTGCTTCGAAGCGGCATGTTCGGTGCGGTGGTGTAGTCGGTCGTCACGGTTCCAGTAGACGATCCACCGGTCGGCCAGTTCCATGAGTCCGTAGAGAACGAGTCCGATAACGGTGAGGGTCAGGAGCACGGCATACGCAGCGGAAGTGTTGAGCTGGAAGGAGAATCGCTGGATCAGTAGGCCGAGTCCTTCCTGGGCCGAAACGAACTCACCGACGATGGCGCCGATCAGTGCGAGGGAGATCGAAGTCTTGAGCCCGGCGAAGATTACTGGGAGTGCGCCCGGCAGTGCGAGACGAAAGAATCGTTGGGAACGAGTCGCGCCCAGCGACCGGAAGAGCTGGTCGGCCTCCTCATCCACCAGCATCAAACCTGTCAGGCTGTTGATCAGCACCGGAAAGAAGCAGATCGTCGCGGCGAGAACTATCTTCGGAAGTGCGCCGAATCCGAGCCAGATGAATAGAAGCGGAGCAATCGCCACACGCGGTGTCACTTGTAGGGCAACCATGTAGGGCCACACAACAGAGCGGAAGTCGGCCCAGAACGAGGCGACAACGGCGATTATGAAGCCGCCTGCCGCGCCGATGACGAAGCCTGCAAATACCTCCCAGAGCGTCACGCCGAGATGGTCTGCGAGTATTCCTTTGCTCGCTAGGTTCCACCATGACTCTAAAACCTCAGCGGGCGGTGGAAGGATCCGCTCGCTGACCCACCCCTGGTTGGAAGCTACGACCCACACGGCGAGCACCGCTGCGAACGTGAGCAGATGCACGACGACGCGAATTGGCCATCGCCTGGTTGACGCGCCAGATTCGATTTCCAAAGTGGCGATTGGGTCTGTCATATCGTCGCTCCCAGCATCTCGCGGACAGCGAAGACAGTGTCGGTGAATTCAGGAGTGCGCATGAGATCGATGTCCCGTGGGCGGTCGAAGGGTGCCTTAACCACACCTGCGAGGCGCCCGGGGCCCGGCGTCATTACGAGTATCTCGTCAGCGAGGAAGACGGCTTCGCTGATGCTGTGAGTGACGAACATAGTGGTCGCCTCGACCTCGGCGTGGATGCGGAGCAACTCGATGTTCAGGCGCTCGCGGGTGAACTCGTCGAGGGCACCGAAAGGCTCGTCGAGTAGCAGCACATCGGCGCCGGTCATAAGTAGGCGGGCTAGTGAGACCCGCTGTTGCATCCCACCCGACAGGTGCTTTGGGTACGCGAACTCGCGATCCTTCAGCCCCACCAGGTGGAGATAGTGCAGGGCCCTCTCCCTGTCATCCTCGTCCCGACCCCGGATTACAGCGGGAAGAAGGACGTTCTCCAAGGCGGAACGCCAGGGCAGCAGGGTTGGTGTCTGGAACATCATGCCGACCTCGGGGCGGGGCCCTTCGACCGGCTGTTCGTGGAGTGTGAGGGAGCCTTCGAATGGGATGAGGCCGGCAACCATGCGCAGAAGGGTCGACTTACCGCAGCCACTGGGACCGAGTAAGGCGCTGAAGTAGCCGTTGGGGATAGCGAACGACACTTGGTCGACTGCAACCACGGAGCCAAAGCTCTTGCTGACGTTATTGGCAATGACACAGTCGGTTTGGCCGGAGGTCCTAGGGCGTAGGTCCTCCAATGGCCGTGATTTCCCCACGAATGCGATTCTCTAACATTGCACGGAGGCATGCAAATAGACTGTTAGGCACCGAGTCTGCAGTCACAGTCGAAGATTTGCCGGCGTTATTTCCGGGGAATCGGCTTACCTGGGAGCTCCAGAGAAACCCGGACTCGACAGCGGTGGCAGTGTGGTGGTCCGGGTCGACGTCTGTGGTGTTGGGTGCCATCAAGGCCAGTAGCCATATAACACAATTTAACCAGCCGTGTTGGTTCTGTTAGTTTGAAATTCGATACTCGACCCATCGGGGAAAGAATATGATCGAGATCGGAATAGGTCGGGCCCGTAACCCGCAGTCAGGGCTTGTCGCAGTAGTGGATGATCAGGTCTTTGACCTCGCCACAAGCCTCATATTTCTTGGCCCGACCGATGCGCCTGCACCGGAGTTGCTAAGTGATGTGCTCCTCGATTGGGAACGCTGGAGTGATCGGCTCCTTGTAATCAGGGATCTGGTCAGGGCCGACCGTGAACGCATCCCCTCGCTCGGCTCACTCAGCGATGTCACCCTCGACGCCCCTGTGGTTCCCGACGCTTTGCTCCTCTTCGCTGCAGCCAATTACGCGGAGCACACTATTGAGGCCGAGAACTCCGATTGGGTCGGCACCAAGGTGGGATCCGGAGCCACCGACCCGTACATGTTCCTCAAACCGAACCGCAGTGTGGTGGGCCCGACCGATCCGATCTTGTCGCCGTCTGACGCGTTGATGGTCGACTGGGAGGTAGAGCTTGGAGTGGTAATTGGCAGGACCGGCCATCGCATCTCGGCCGATTCGGCTATGGACTACGTGGCCGGCTACACGATTTGCAACGATGTGTCCGCCCGAGACCACGTCCAGCGAGAGGAGTGGCCCCTCTTCTCTTCGGATTGGTTTGCGCAGAAGGGTTATGACACCTTCACCCCGATTGGTCCCGTGATAGTTCCGGCTGCGGTTGTCCCAGACCCCTACGCGCTCGCCCTGCGTCTGTGGGTCGACGACGAGCTCAAACAGGACGGTGTCGCCTCGGACATGGTGTTCGATATCGCCGATCAGATCGAGTATGCGAGCCGATTCTCGACTCTACGTCCAGGTGACATCATCTCGACCGGTACCCCGGCAGGTGTAGGCATGGCCACTGGCCGCTACCTCGTGGCTGGCGAAACGATGCGCGTTGAGATCGATGGTCTTGGGTACCAGCGAAGTCCTGTCGTCAGCGAGGACTTGTGAGCAGCGCCTCATTGGCGGAAGTTGCTGCTCCAGTGGTGCGGTTAAAGACGCGGTCGATTGTCTTCGACGTGTTCGGGAGTTACATCCGATACAAGGGTGGCGCCGTCGCGATCGGGGACATGGCGTCGATCCTGTCGTGGTTCGGGGTGACTGAGGATGCGACACGGGTGACGATGTCGCGTATGCGCCGCGAGGGTTGGTTCACGTCGCGTCGACATGGGCGCAACTCGTATTACGAACTCAGCGACAGGGCTTGGACATTGCTACAGCAGGGTCGTCGTCGGATCTTCGATAGGAACCGCGATGCGTGGCGTGGCGAGTGGCACATTCTGCTGCTAAAGCACGATGCCAATACGGCGGTCGAACGGGAACGGACACGTAGGGAGCTTGCGTGGCGCGGGTATGTGCCTTTGGCTGCGTCAACGTGGATCGGTGCTCGCGATGAGACCGATGGACTTCGAGAGACTTTGGTCGAGGGAGTTCACCTGCAGGGCTTCGCTGCCCGGACGCCGTTTTCGCAGGACGATCGTGAGTTTGCTGCCCAGCATTGGGACCTTGGTGAGCTTGTCGACGACTACCGGTCGTTTCTTCGCCGCTACGAGTCCCTTGCTACTGAGGCGACTCTGGCTACGTTGTCCGACGAAGAGGTGCTGGTCAGGCGCACTGTGATCACGCACGAGTACCGGATGTTCCCGTTTCGCGATCCGGACCTACCCAGCGATCTGTTGCCTAACGATTGGCCAGGGTACGAGGCACACGGGCTCTTCCTGCACATAGTCGAGGCGCTCAAGGATCGATCGTGGGCGGCCTTCGATCGTGTCTGCGATCGGCCAACACCAGCATCGAACCGAACTGACGCCAGCCTCACAGTCGCGTGAGGCCGGCGCGAGCGAGGAGTACGCGATGACCGTCAGCGAACCATCTGAGACTGTTACCAGCAGTGAGCGGGCAGCGCTCGACCAGCTCTACACAGATTTTGCGGCTGCGAACCTTGCTCCTCTCTGGACTCAGCGTGAAGGCCTTATGCCAAACGTTCCACAACCTGATGCCTGCCCTGGTGTGTGGCGCTGGTCGGTTCTTTACGAGTTGGCCGCCCGATCAGGCGAGCTCGTCCCGGTTGGCCGGGGAGGGGAGCGAAGGGCGATTGCGCTGGCCAATCCAGGCCTGCCCGGTACGGCCTATGCCACCCCCACGCTGTGGGCAGCGATCCAGTACCTCGGTCCCGGCGAGGAGGCCCCGTCGCATCGTCATTCGCAATCGGCGTTCCGTTTCGTCATCGAAGGCGAGGGAGTGTGGACCAACGTGGATGGCGATCCGGTCGCCATGCGTCGCGGTGATCTTCTCCTTACGCCAGGAATGCGATGGCACGAGCATCACAACACCACTGACAAACCGATGGCCTGGATCGACGGCCTGGATATTCCATTCGTGCGGCAGCTGGATGCCGGATTCTTCGAGTTTGGTTCGGAAACGTTGTCGACACGTGACACTCCCTCACGAGCCCGCAACGAGCGGCTCTGGGGACATGCAGGTCTCTTGCCGGTTGGTGCCCCTACGACAAAGGCATCGCCTCTCATGGCCTATCGATGGGAGTCGACCGACGCAGCGCTCACCGCACAGCTCGAGCTCGAGGACGAGGGTTTCCCCGGTGTTGTCGAGCCAGGCCACGCCGTCGTTCGCTACACCAATCCCGCGACCGGTGGCGATGCCCTCACGACGATTCGAACCGAGATGCACCGTCTGGCTGCCGGCTGCCGGACCGCCAGCATCCGCGTGGCTGGATCGGCTGTCTGGCAGGTCTTTGCAGGTGGCGGCGAGATTGAGCTTGAGGGAGAACTACACACTCTCAAGACAGGGGACCTGTTCGTCGTGCCCTCCTGGGCCGAGCTTTCGATCGCAACTGAGACAGGGCTTGATGCTTTTCGTTTTTCTGACGATCCCGTGTTCGAACACCTCGGCCTCGACCGAGTCAACCGAAAGGAGGAGGCGTAATGCGCCTCGCTACCATCCGCCTCGATGACCGGACCGCAGCTGTCCGAGTTGATGAAGATGCTGCCATCGAACTCGGCACTGACGAGCTGAGAGATTTTCTTAGTCGCAGCGAATGGAGGTCTGACGCTGTTGCAGCAGATGGCCCTCGGCATTCTCTCGATTCACTCGATTACGCGCCGCCTGTTCCCCGGCCGGACAAGGTCATCTGCATCGGGCTGAACTATCGGAAGCACATTGAGGAGATGGGTCGGGAGTTGCCCTCACACCCGACGCTGTTTGCGAAGTTCTCGGGGGCCCTGGTCGGAGCATTCGACAACATCCAACTCCCAGAGGTCTCCCACCAGATCGACTGGGAGGCGGAACTCGGGATTGTGATCGGTGCTGAAGTCCGCCACGCGAACGCGGACGAAGCCGAGTCTGCGATCGCCGGATATACGGTCGTCAACGACGTCAGCGCCCGGGACTTCCAGAACCGCACCCCTCAGTGGCTCCAGGGAAAGACCTTCGAGCGCTCTACACCGGTGGGCCCGTGGATCGTCGTAGACGAAGGCCCGCCCGGTTCGGTGTCATGCCTGGTCGACGGTGAGGTCGTCCAGCAAGCCGAGACGAGCGATCTGGTGTTCAGCCCGACTGAACTGGTGTCCTACATCTCTCGGATCATCACACTGGTGCCTGGCGACCTCATCTCCACCGGTACGCCCGGGGGTGTCGGTCACGCCCGGAATCCACAGCGCTATCTCGTTGAGGGTAACGAACTTGTGACTCGCGTCGAGGGGGTTGGTGAGTTACGCAACATCTGTAAAGGGGAATCCTGACCGTGCGCGTCGCCGTGGCCGGTGGTGGGCCCGGGGGGTTGTTTTTCGCGACCCTGCTTCGCCGCTTCGACCCGTCGATCAAGGTCACGGTATTTGAGCGCGACCGGGCCGATGACACCTTCGGCTTCGGCGTCGTCTTCTCCGACCGAACGCTTGAGGGAATCCACGAGGCAGACCCGGTTCTTCGCCAGGCCCTCGACGCCGGTGGCTGCCACTGGGACGACATCGAGGTCCGCCTGAAGGGGGAGCGGATTCGCTGTGGTGGCAACGGTATGGCGGCCATCGTCCGCACGACGCTGCTTCATCTACTCCAGGAACGGGCCGTCGCCCTCGGTGCTGACTTGCGGTTCTCCACAGAGGTCACCCTCGACGACCTCGGTGATTATGACCTCGTTGTCGCTGCCGATGGCACAGGCTCGAGGATTCGTGAGCAGGTCGCCGACTATCTCGAGGTCACTGTCGAGACTTCAGAGGTCAAGTTCATCTGGTTCGGCACCGACTACCTCTTTGATGGGTTGACCTTCGTCCACGAACACGGCCCTCACGGTGCGTTCGCAGTGCACGGCTACCCGATCAGCGACAGCGTGTCGACATTTATCGTCGAGGCCGACGAAGCGACCTGGCGTCGAGCCGGACTCGACGAGTTCGACGTGACCCAAACCCCAGGTCCCAGCGACATGCGAACTAAGGAGTATCTACAAGGTCTGTTCGCAAACCAGATCGACGGACGTGAACTGCTTGTCAACAACTCTCGATGGTCCAACTTCGTTACCCGTCGCACCCGTCCGTGGCACGTGTTCGCCCCCCAGCCGGTGGCGTTTCTCGGCGACGCCGTCCACACAGCGCACTTCTCGGTCGGTTCCGGGACCAAGATGGCCATGGAGGACGCAGTTGCCCTCGCTTCAGCGGTGGCCGAGCACAAGGACGATATGGAGGCTGCGTTCGGGGAATACGAGCGGACGGCCCGTCCTCCAGTCGAACGTGTCCAAGACGCAGCTCGCCCCAGTCTGTCCTGGTGGGAGAGGTTCAGCATCTACCACGACGCCTTCGAGCCGTGGCAGTTCGCGTATCACTTCCTTACCCGGAGCATTAGCGACAGTCGCCTGGAGCGACGCGACCCGAGCTTTGTTACCTCGAGCCACAAGGCCTGGCATGACTCCTTCGGCTATTCGCCTTTGGGCACGCCAATAAGGCATGGCGGATGGTCGACTCCGGGTCGGGTCGCGACTGTTGTCGAGAAAGCTGGAGTGCCAGTTTCGTTGACAGCGGACGGGACACCTCTGCCACTGCTTACTGAAGGAGTCGATTCCGGCCAATGGGGAGGACTCGTGGAGGCCCCTGAGGACGAGGCTGGCCTGACGGCGGCAAGGGCGGAACTGGCTAGTTTGGCCAATCGAAACCCGAACTGTTTGGCCGTGTATGGCGGCGTGTCGCTCACGAGAGTCCTCCTCACCGAGGAGGCACGGTTCCACTATGGCCTGCCGTCGGTACTCGTGGACCAGGAACTCGATCGAGATAAGGCCGTGACCGCTGTGCTGGCGGGTCGGACAGACCTAGTCGGCGTGACACCAGAGGTAGCGGCTGAGTGGGACGTGACATCGTGAATGGGGCCGACGGTGACCTAGCGCCGCTGTTTGCGCCCCGCAGGATCGCCGTCGTAGGTGCGTCGCACACGGCCGGGAAGATCGGGGCGTCCATGGCGGAGTCGCTCGAATCCTTCGACCAGGGTGAGGGACGCATTGCCCTGGTAAATCGCAGGGGTGGCGGTTTCCATGCCTCGCTGGAGGATGCCGCCGAAGAGGGTCCGATCGATCTCGTGATCATGTGCGTGCCAGCAGAGGCTTGCCCTGCCCTCATTGACGAGGTTGCGGCCGCCGGCGCAAGAGCCGCCATGGTCTGCGGCGGCGGCTTCGCTGAGATCGGCGGACATGGACTTGATCTGCAGAGTGATCTCATCGCGCGTGCCGACGAGAAGGGAATCCGGCTCCTCGGGCCGAATACGAGCGGCTTCATCGATCCACGAAGGAAGCTGATCGCGAGTTTCGTACCCGGTGTCGCGGCGATTCCACCGGGCCGCATAGCCATCGTTGCAGGAAGCGGGGGTGTCAACCATGCCTTGGCATTCCTGTTCGCCGAGGCAGGGTACGGCCTCAGCCTCGCCGTAGGACTGGGGAACGCCGCGGACGTCACTGCATCCGACGTGCTGCATCATCTCTCTGGCGATCCGGAGATCGCTGCAGTTGCGCTGCACCTTGAGTCGGTGGATGACGGGCCAAGTCTCGTTGACGCAATCACTCGGCTGGTTCCGCACATGCCGGTAGTCGCTCTGGTAGTTGGACGAAATGAGGTGGCCGACTTCGCCGTCTCGCATACGGGGAACCTCGCCACATCTTGGCGAACCACTCGCGCCGCCCTCTCGCAGGCCGGCGCTGTCCTCGTGGATGACGAACGCGAACTCGTGGACGCCGTTGGTGCCCTATCGGTCGCGCGATCTCGACCACGCGCGAGTGCCCGCGTGGGCATGGTCACCGCACAGGCTGGCCCCGGGCTCTTGCTTCTTGATGACCTTCGTGGACGTGGGATCGAAGTACCCGAGTTGTCGGCGACCACTCAGGAGACCCTCTCCGACCTTCTGCCTCCGTTGACGTTCCAGCGCAATCCGGTGGACACGGGCAGACCGAGTCCCGAGTTCGGCAAGGTACTGGCCGCAGTTGCCGCCGATCCGTCCACCGAAGTCGTTGCTGCATACGCGCTCGAAGAGCCGAATGCTGTCGACCTGGTCGCTGCTGGAATCGAGGGCCAACTGGCGGGGGTGCCACTGGTGGTTGGGGTCGGAGGTGCTGCGGGGGCCGCTGGTGAGACACGTGCCGCCCTCCGCAATGCTGGGATCGCGACAGCCGTTGATCCGTGCGGTGTGGCCGCGGCCACAGCAGCGTTGGTGGCCGATGCTCAGGCGCAGCATCGTCGAGCAAGCACCGAAGCCCCGCAGGATCGACCAACGACCCGCTGTGACGGAGAAAGTTTCGACGAAGCACAGGCCAAAGACGTGGCCGACCAGCTCGGAATACCGACCATGCCTCGCAGAGTGTGCATCGATCGACTTGCGGCCCAGGCCGCCCTCGAAGAACTCGGCCCGCCAGTCGCGGTCAAGCTGCTCGATGCAACAATTCTCCACAAGACTGAGATAGGCGGTGTTCACCTCGATGTTCGGACCCCCGACGAGCTCGACGAAGCTCTCGACGCCCTTGAGCGGGTAGGAGCGAGCCGGTTCTTGGTGGAAGCGATGGCACCAGTTGGGATTGACCTAGTAGTCGGCGCGCATCGCGATCCGATTTTCGGCCCAGTCGTGGCTCTCGGTCTCGGGGGCACCGCAGCCGAGGCCCTTGAGGATGTCTCGGTCCGGCTCGCTCCTCTCAGCAGAGCTGACGCTGTGACGATGCTCGCCGACCTTTCCGGACGGCGCCTCCTTTACGGCTGGCGCAACGGACCGACACTGGATGACGAGGAGATCGGGGAGATCGTGATGGCGATTGGGCGGCTTCTGGCCAAAGAACCACATCTCTGCTCGATCGAAATAAACCCACTCCGATTGACTGGTGCCGGCCTGGTCGCTCTCGACGCGGCCATCACGACCTGCGGGAGGTCCAACGACAAATGATCAGCCCGATCAACGAGCACACTGTGCCGTGGCCAGCTGACGTTGCCAAGCGCTATGTCGCCGACGGGTATTGGGCGGGCATTGCGATCGGCACAGAGTTGCGGACAGTTGCCGAACGAGCGCCCGACGCGCCAGCTCTGATCGACCCGACCGCCGACTTTCGCCTGAGCCGGCAGGAATTGGCCGACCGTGCCGATGCTGCCGCTGTTCGCCTTCTCGACTTAGGCCTAACAGCCGGGGATCGCATCGTGGTTCAACTCCCTAACGGGTGGGAGTTCGTCGTGCTCACAATGGCCTGTTTGCGCGTTGGCATCGTGCCTGTGATGGCTCTTCCTGCGCATCGTCGCATCGAGCTTTCGTACCTAGTGGAACACGCTGAAGCTGTGGCGATTGCGGTCCCGGATCGCCTCCGCGATTTCGACCATGAAGCGCTTGGACACGAACTTGCCCCGATTGCCGAGCCGGTCACTGGCGGAAAGTGGCATGTCATGGTCGCCGGCGAAAACGTCGGACCTAAGAGCGTCAACCTTCGTTCTCTGTGTGCTCCCAGTGGGGACGCCGAGGCCGATCGGGTTCGCATCGATGCGCTCGAACCAAGCGCCCAAGATGTCGCAGTATTCCTTCTGTCGGGTGGGACAACTGGACTTCCGAAGTTGATTGCCCGCACCCACGACGACTACCTCTACAACGCCCGAGTGAGTGCTGAGGTCTCCGCGATAGCGGCGGACACGGTGTACCTCGTCAGCCTTCCAGCGGGCCACAACTTCCCACTCGCATGTCCTGGGATCCTCGGAACGCTATTGACTGGTGGCCGAGTAGTGATGCTGCCCTCGGCTGGACCAGAACGAGCATTTGCGACAGTTGCTGCAGAGGGAGTCACCCACACCTCCGTGGTGCCCGCCGTGGCTGGCCGCTGGCTCGAACATGCCTCCGAACGAGGCGCCCATGAGCTTGCGAGCTTGCGCGTGCTGCAAGTCGGCGGCGCGCGTTTGGCGGACGAGATTGCACGTCGTGTCGAACCTGAACTCGGCCCCCGCCTCCAGCAGGTGTTCGGTATGGCCGAGGGCCTCTTGAACTACACCCGTCTCGACGACCCGATCGATGTGATCTGCTCGACGCAGGGACGGCCCGTATCGCCTGCCGACGAAGTCCGCCTGGTCGATGACGAAGGAAATGACGTACCCATTGGAAGCCCCGGTTCGCTGTTGACGCGCGGGCCCTACACACCGCGTGGCTACTACCGGGCGCCTGAGCAGAACGAGCGAGCGTTTACGGCGGATGGTTGGTATCGCAGCGGCGACATCTGTGAGCAGACGTCCGATGGCTATCTGACTGTTCTGGGTCGAGACAAGGACATGATCAATCGGGGTGGCGAGAAGATCTCGGCGGAGGAGGTGGAGAACCTGACCTACCGGTTACCCACGGTGAGCCACGCCGCTGCGGTTGCGATGCCCGACGCCGAACTCGGCGAACGGGTGTGTCTCTACGTCGTGCCCAAGCCAGGTGCAGAAGTCACCCTCGACGAAATTCGGGCATCAATGGAGCAGTTCGGGGTCGCACGCTTCAAGCTTCCCGAGCGGCTGATGATCGTGGAAGAACTAGCCGTCACCAACGTCGGCAAGGTCGACAAGAAGGCTTTGCGGGCGCATATCGCCTCACAACTCGAAGAGGAGCGGGGTGTATGAACGAGAGACACGATCCCGAGTGCACGCTGCCGTGGATGCGACAAGGTACAGAGCGGTTCCTCGACGCTGTCGACGTCATGGCCGACGACAGCCTTGAGGAACCCAGTCGCTTGCCAGATTGGAGTTGTGGACACGTCGTCGGCCATGTCGCTCGCAATGCCGAAGCACTCGTGCGGTTAGCGACTTGGGCACGTACCGGCGTCGAGCTCCCTATGTACGAGAGCCGGGAGCAACGAAACGCGGAAATCGAGTCCACTGCAACCATGGCACCTGCTTCGCTTCGGAGGCTGCTTGTTGATACCGCCTCCGAGTTGGATAGCGCACTGGAGGCACTCGACACCGTGAGTTGGAAGACGACGGTGCGGAGCGCGCTCGGACGGACCATTCCTGCTGCCGAGATTCCCTGGATGCGCATTCGCGAGGTCTGGCTACACGCGATCGACATTGGCGGAAACGTCGACTTCTCAGAGTTCCCCGCGGGCGTCGTCGACCTGCTGTTAGACGACACGGTTGGCTCACTCTCTGCAAGCAAAGGATGTCCGTCGTTGGTCCTAGCGCCAGACGATCGGACGCGAACCTGGGAACTAGGTCCCAAATCGACCGAGATCCGTGTGCTCAACCTTCCTGCTGCCATGCTGGCCGAGTGGATGACGGGTCGGTTGTCAGATGCGGATCGACGCTCGAGTTTTCCAGAGCTTCCGGCTTGGATCTGACGCTGAGGTTCCCTATAGCCATGCAGACCATGCGGATCCGGGGGCAACGACGAAATTTCGCCCCGTGGTTGTCACGCAGGTACACCCGGGCTATCTGGTTGTCCGGCCCATCTACTCCAATAATGCCGAAGGTCAGGGTCAACGATTGAACGAGCCGGAGCGGGCTGGACTGAATGCTGGAGCGGTTGTTGCAGGTGGGGATGTGGTTGTTTCGCTCGACAAGGTTGGCGCCTTAAAGGGGCGTCTAACAGCGCCGGACCGACGACTGGTGGGGCTTCGTAGAAGATGAAGGTCAACCCGAAGCCTGCTGTGTGCTTCCGTTCAGAGCGAAAATCTCCGGGACAACACACACGGGACTTTCTGGGGATAGTGGTACGCCCCCTATGGGCCGCTACAGAACTCACCACCGAGGAACAAGGAAGCAGATCATGAAGCTGGAGCGATATCGGAAATTTAACACCCGCGACGTCTATCCCGGCGGCAAGCTGGATAATGACATGTGCATGACCGTCAAAGCGGGAAATCGAATTTTTCTGCGCGGTCAGACTGGGCTGGACCTAGACCAAAATATGATCGACCCCAACGACGCCACGGCGCAGGCTGATCAAGCCATGAAGAATGCCAAGATCTTGTTAGAAGAAGCTGGGTCAAGCCTCGATCATATTTGCAAGGTGACCACTTATTTAACCGACTCGGCTTACCGCACAGGCGTCTACAACGTCGTCGGGGAGCACTTGAGAGGAAACCCAACCGTTGCCACCGGCCTAGTCGTCAAAGGCTTAGCTATGCCCGAAATGAAGGTAGAAATAGACCTAGAGGCGGTTATTCCTGGGCCTGACGGTCACAAAAAGTTCCGTTTACTCAATACTCGTGATTGGTTCGGCCAGTCCAGTATCAATCGGGATTCCTGCATGGTTATCAATACGGGCGACGAAATCTATTTGCGCGGACAAACTGGCTGCGAGTTGGACGGTTCAAAAATGTATGGTGATGGCAGGTTCTCGCTGGAGGCCGCAGCAGCCCAAGCCGACAAATCCATGAAAAACGCCCGCGAACTGCTTGAGGAAGCGGGATCAAGCTTTGACGATGTTTGCAAGACCCGGATCTACATCGCCGACCGGGCCTACCGTGAAGCTATCTATCAGGTTATTGGTATGCACTTTGGCGAGACACACCCTTGCTCGACCGGTATCATCATGCGCGGCTTCGCGCGGCCGGAAATTCTTTTCGAAATCGACATGGCAATCACTCTATCCAAGGGTACGCCGCATCAGCGGTTCCGAAAATTTCATACCGATGAGCTTTACAAGGATGGCCAGCAGCTCGGCACAAAGTTCTGTAAAGCTGTAAGGGCTGGCGACCGTGTTTACTTGCGAGGGCAAACAGGTTCCAACCTTGATGGAGAGTTTGTTGGTGATGGAGATCCCGGGGCCCAAGCCGATCAAGCAATGAAGAATATTACTACCTTGCTGGAAGAAGCGGGCGCCTCACTTAACGACATCTGCAAGGTGACAACCTACATTCAGCATCGCGATCACCGGGAACCGGTTTATCAAACAATCGGCCAGCACTTAAAAGGGGTGCACCCTTGTGGTACGGGCCTATTTGTTGATGGACTTGCAAACCCACGCCTACTGGTCGAAATCGATGTGGAAGCGGTGATACAGAGTTAAGGCATGTACTCCAGTTCCCGGTCGGAACACAAGTTCACGAACGGTTTCGGGCAGGATTTGTCGGCGGATGTTGCGCCAGGACCTGAGACTTCTGGGCTTCACCATTCTGTGTTTATGAGTACGCCCCCCGAAGCTTGCTGCGTGCTCCCGTTCAGAGCGAACATGTCCGGGACAACACAGACGGGGTAGAAGTTATTGGTGGTACGCCCCCCGGGACTCGAACCCGAAACCTGCGGATTGCAGTTCTCAAATTCATTGCCCCTAGGGAGTTTCTCTGGACTGTCTTTGGCATGCATCCACATGCCATCTCGACACGAGCCCGCCAACCGCCGAAAACCCGAAACGGCAGCGCCAAAAGCGCTGCCGTCTCGAAACTGCGAACACGTGCACGCAGAAACTGCCAACACGCCCTATGCATGAGGGGTGTGTCCCATAGGGCGGTGCTGCGCTCAACCCCAGTGCTGGTTGTCGTAGGTCATGATTTCGGCGCCGTATAGCTGGCGGGTTGAGTTCCCTGTTCGAACCCAGAACTCGGTTTCCTTGCCCCCGCTCGGCGGTTTGGCGAA
>Ga0310344_10001210_pt1 | contig 19802 bp, 17 predicted proteins | sample HC15DNA20200_MG_FD_203801 | JGI IMG/M metagenome (GOLD analysis project Ga0310344, IMG submission 203801) | Marine microbial communities from station ALOHA, North Pacific Subtropical Gyre - HC15-DNA-20-200_MG | ecosystem: Environmental > Aquatic > Marine > Oceanic | place: Pacific Ocean: North... | reverse complement strand
CGCCGACCCGGTCACCAGCCGCCCGGGAATACGCAGCGGTTCCTGCCCGCAACCCCCCATCTCGAGCGTTCGAAGACGCCCGACCTTCGCAACCGGTCATTCGAGATCCGTGCTCGCGTCTCGCGAGTGGCCGGCGACAACGGGGTGCTGGTGGCGAGTGGTGCGCGCACGGGCGGCATGAGCTTCTTCGTGCAGGACAATCGGCTCGCCTTTGTCTATAACCGGATTGGGCAACTGTTCGAGGTGGTCGCGGATCGGGCGTTGCCCGAGGGTGATGTCGAGCTGATCGCCCGCTACCGGAAAACCGGCGAGCATGCGGGTGTTGCGGAGGTCCTCGTTGCATCGGCTGATGCTCCTGGTGCCGAGGAGACTTTGGCCTCCGGCCCAGTCGAGACGCTGCCGTACCGCCAGACCCTATACGGCATGGACATCGGCAAGGATGCCGGCCCCACGGTATCGGACCGATACGTCGGGCCGTTCACCTACGAAGGGGTAATGCACTGGGTGGAGTACCGGCTGGAGAATGACCGCGCGGACTTGATCAAGGCGGCCGAAGTCGAGTTCGAGAACCAGGTGGCTGACCAGTGACCGGTATACGGGACGGCGTGTTGTTATTCGCCATCGGTAACGTGGGGGTTTGAGTCATGCGGGTCTATTCCATGGTTCGCTGCAAGCACCTGAGCGATTTTCCCGCGGCGATGAAGCGGGCGGAGGACCTCGGCTACGACGGCGTCACGTTGCTTGAGCTAACCGTCCCGCCCACGCTATCCGCGGTGGCCGGCGCCATGGCGACGACGAAGATTGACATTCTGACCGGCGTGCTCGTGGCGTTTCCGCGAAGCCCCATGGCGACTGCTTACGACGCCTGGTCTATTCAGTCGTTGTCCAAAGGGCGTTTTCAGCTGGGTATCGGCAGTCAGATCAAGGCGCACCTGACGCGCCGTTTCGCCACGCAGTACCTGCCTCCGGTCAAACGCATGCGCGAGTACATTGCGGCGATGCGCGCCATTTGGGACTGCTGGCAACATGGCACCCGCCTCGATTACCAAGGCGAGATCTACCAGCACAATTTGATGATCCCGTACTACGATCCCGGTCCGCTCGAGGTCAAACCGCCGCCGGTCTATCTCGCCGCGATCAACAAGCTGATGTGTCAGCTCACCGGTAAGGTAGCCGACGGCCATCTTCCCGGTGATCCGATCACCAACAAATGGTATGACGAGGTGATGCTGCCCAACATCGAGATCGGCGCGCATAAAGCGGGCCGCGTTCTCGATGACCTAGACCTCGGCAGTTACGGCTTCATCGGTTGCGCGAACACCGAAGACGGGCTTGCCCGGGTGCGCGCGGGCTTGAAGGAGCGGGTGGCGTTGTATGCCTCCACGCCGGAGTACAAGCCCATGCTCGACATGCACGGGTGGGATGTCGACGTTTCCGACTTCATCGAACTGTCCCGAGAAGGGCGTTGGGCCGACATGGGCGAGCTGGTGAGCGACGAGATGCTTGCGGCTTACGCGGTGGTCGCACGACCAGAGGAGTTACCGAGCTTGCTGCAAAAGCGCTATGACAGCCACATCGGCCGATGGCAGCTCGATGAGGAATGGTTCGACGGCTTGTCCGATGAAGAGACGGCCGATCTCATCAAGGCTATCAAGGCCCTCTAAGGGCTGCAGATGGGCGAGCAGCCCCGACTCGTTGACCCCGGGAGCGGCCGCGATCTGGCGGCCGAAGAATGGGCGCGCCTTAATGCGCGTGCGCCGAGCGCGCTGGCCGTGGCGGAGCCGACACGCGAGATGCGCGTCGGTGAGCTGGTCGATGCCGCCAGGGCGCGTGCCGGTGAGCTCATCGCCCACGGTGTGCAAGCGGGCGATGTCGTTATTCTCGCGAGACCGAATGTGATCGAGTTCGTCGTCGATTACCTCGCGATCAAATTGTGTGGGGCGGTATTGGTGAACCTGCCCTGGAACGCGGGTAGCAGCATTACCGAGCTGGCTCAGATCCTCGACGCCCGCTGTGTCCTCCTCCAAGAGGATCTCATCGGGCACGATGAGCTGTTCAATCAGCTAGCGGGCCGTAGATTTCGCCCTATTCCGAGCGCACCGCTCGGGCCCGAGAGGCCGGTAAGGCGGGCCGTCGATGAGTTAGCGTGGATGGCCTGTACCTCCGGCACGACCGGTACCCCTAAGGCTGCCATGCACACCGCGGCCACGTGGCACCGGCAGACAGAGGTCTTCGTTGAGCACTTTTGCTTAGGCGCGAACGATCCGATTCTCGTCACGTCGCCGGTCGGCCATGCTGTCGCGTTGCTATTCGGCGTGTGCATGGCCCTGCAGACGAACGCGCCCATGGTGATGATCCCGCGTTGGCGGGTCGACACGGCGGCGGAGGTCGTCTCGCGCTACCGGTGTACCTATACCGTCGCGCCTACGCCGTTCCTGATGGACGTGGTGACCCATGCTGAGGCGCACGGGCCGGAAGCCTGGAGGTCGCTGCGTTTCTTTCCCTCGGCGGGGGCGCCGGTGCCAAGGGCTTTGGTTCGACGTGCGCTGCACGCACTCCCCGACTGCCAGGTCTGGTCTTATTTCGGCACCTCGGAGGCGGGTGCGGTTACCGCGGTGCCACTCGATGCTGATCTGGAAACCCGTCTGGAAACCGAAGGGAAGGCCATGTCCGGCATGGAGACCCGGGTCGTCGACGGCGAATTGGAGCTGCGTGGGCTGCAAGTGATGCTGGGCTACTGGTCAGGCGACCCGGACGGCCGATTGAAGCCCGACGGGTGGTATGCCACGGGCGATGCCGCCACCCAGCGCCCCGATGGCTATATCCGCATGATCGGCCGGGCGCGTGACATCATCTTGCGTGGCGGGGAGAACATCTCTCACCTCGAGATCGAGAATGTCTTGCTGACCCATCCCGCTGTCGAGGACGTTGCCATCATCGGCTATCCCGACGAGCGGCTTGGCTCGCGCCTCGCGGCGGTTGTCGTGCAGACGCATTCGGTATCGCTGGAGGCGCTGTGCGACCACTGTGCCGGGGCAGGGCTCGCGAAATTCAAGTGGCCGGAGTATCTGACCGTGGTCGACGCTATACCGTTGTCCAACATCGGTAAGGTACGGCGCGATCACCTCGAAGATCTGGTGCAGGCGCGCCGTCAGCATGAGACGACCGGCTGACACCCCGCTATAGGTAGAGGACGAGCGTGGAGAGCATCGACGTAGGATTTCATGTAGACGGCGACGTTTGGGCCGTCGAGCAGCTGACCTATCGTTTTAACTTGCCGTTCGAGAAGCTCGTCGACAAGTACTGTGCCTACGGTCCGTCGGAGGTGGTCGTTGAATTGCTCAGCCGTTATGTGGAAGCGGGCGCTACCAAGCTCGTGATCGCGCTGGTAATGCCGCCTGAGGAACGGCCCGACGCTGTCGAGCGATTCGCAACGGAAATATCGTCGGCGTTGAAGCAGCTAAAGCACGGGTAATCTCGAAAATGAATAGGGAATTGAGTGTCGCCGAGCTGCAAGCAATGTTGGACCCCTCGCGCTTCCATCAGCTCTTTCGCCCCCAGGTGGTCAGCATTGACTACGAGACGCTCAAGCTGACGATCGAAATGACAATGCGCGATGAGTTCGAACGCCAGCCCGGCACCGGCCAGTGGCACGGCGGTACTATCTCAGCGATTATCGATACCGTCGGTTGTTATACCCTTGCGCTGCTCGCGAATGAGCCATTACCGACCATCAACTTCCGGACCGATTACCTGCGTCCTGCGATCGACACGAACCTGCAGGCCACCGGCTGGATACGCCAGGCAGGCAGACGAGTCGGCGTCGTCGATGTCGATGTACTCGACGATACGAATCGACTCATCGCTTTGGGGCGAGCGAGCTACGCCATCGACACCGGAGTGCGGGAGCCGAGCCCATCGTAGCCCCGGCTCTGTGGAGCCCACCGCGGATGGCCGGTTAACCGCGCTATTGTCCCATGCGCTTCGATAGGTCCCGTATCGCCTTACCCGGCGTACTTTTGTGACAACGCCTCGTATTTCGATAGCTCTAACAGCTCGTTCTGCTCCGCGAAGCTGTTCATCTGGTCCCAGTATGCTTCGGTGCTGCCAGTGTCTTTGAGGTTGAGGAGAAAGCCTTCCGCTTGCCGGGTAAGAAAGCGGCTAAGCCCGCCCGCGTAGATCACCATGTTGTACCCTATCGCTTCGAGCTCGGCGGCGGGTAGAAACGGCGTCAAACCCGTTTCTACCATGTTCGCCAGCACCGGTTTGTCGATGGATTGCGGCACTGCCTCGAGTTCCTCCCGCGAGCGAGGTGACTCGAAAAAGATGACGTCCGCCCCGGCTTGCGAATAGGCGTGCGCGCGCTCCATCGCCTCCTCGAAGCCGACTGCGGTGCGTGCGTCCGTGCGGGCGATGATGATGAAATCGTCATCTTTGCGCGTGTCGAGCGCGGCCTTGATCTTGCCCACCATCTCGCTCGTGGGCACCAGCGACTTCCCAAATAGGTGCCCGCAGCGCTTCGGAATGTCTTGGTCCTCAATGTGCAGCCCAGCGACACCGGCACGCTCGTACTCCTTGACCGTCCGCATAACGTTGATCGCGTTGCCGAACCCGGTGTCGGCATCGCAGATGAGGGGTAGCTCAGAGGCATCGGCGAGGCGCGCCGCGCGATCCACCATCTCGGTCATGGTGGTTAGACCCAAGTCCGGCATCGCAAGGGCGTTGTGAGAGACGCCGGCGCCCGTCATGTATATCGCCTCGAACCCTACCTGCTTGACCAACTTGGCCATCAAGGGATCATAGGTGCCGGGGCAGAGCAGGATCTCGGGTCGTTCGATCAATCGGCGCAGCGCCGTGGTAGGTTTCATGCTGTTACAGTCCATGGGCTCGGGATGGCCCGTGATCATGCCACGCAGAGGAGGGACGACGTCATGGCCATGACGATGGTCGAGAAGATCTTGGCACGCGGTGCAGGGTTGAAATCGGTTGCGCCGGGCGACATTGTCACCGTCGAGGTGGCGACCGCGGTCGTGATCGACCAGAACTTCATGCACAACCGGATGCGTGAACCGAAGCGGGTTTGGGATCCGGACAAGATCGTCATCATGCTCGATCATATTGCGCCGGCCGATAGCCCTATGCGTGCCGCAATGCACAAGGCCGCGCGCCGCTTCGCGGACAAGCATGGCATCCGTAAGTTTCACGACGTGGGCAGCGATCTCGGGATCTGTCATCAACTCGTGGCGGACCACGGGTACGCGCTGCCCGGTACGGTGCTTGCGTGCGTTGACTCGCATACTTGCAGCGCGGGCGCTTTCAACTGTGCCGCGCGGGGTTTGGGGCATCCCGAGATGAGTTACATCTGCGCGACCGGGCAAACTTGGTTTCCGGTTGGCGAGACCGTGCGCTACGAGCTTCGTGGGGCGCTGTCACCGTTGCTCAACGCGAAGGACATCATCCTCCAGATCGCGAACCAATGGGGCAACCACGCCACCTTGAACGTGGAGTTCGCGGGCGACGGCGCACGGGGAATGAGCATGGATGCACGGCGCACGCTCGCCACGATGTGCGCTGAAATCAGTACCGAATTTGCGGTGTTCGAGGCCGATGAGATCTGTGAGCTGCACGTGCGCGAACGCAATCCGGGTGTGGAATTTGAGGCCCAGTTCGCCGATCCGCATGCGCGGTATCTGGATGTCAGAACCATCGATCTCGATACCATCGAGCCGCTCGTTGCCTATCCCGACACGGTGGTGGAGAACGCGCATCCGGTCTCAGATGCAACCAGCGTCGGGATCGACCAAGCATTCATCGGATCGTGTGCGAACGGCACGTTGGATGACTTTGAGATGGCCGCTAAAGTGGTCCGCGGACACAAGGTTGCGAAAGGCACACGGTTCATTCTCACCCCGGGCTCGCAGTCGATTTTGCTCGAGGCCATCCGGCGCGGCTACGTCGCAACGTTGATGGAAGCGGGGGCAGTGGTCACGAACTCCACGTGCGGCGCGTGCTGCGGCTACAGTAACGGGGTGCTCGGACCGGGCGAAACCTGCATCACGGCGAGCACCCGGAACTTCAAGGGTCGCATGGGGAGCCCGGAGGCGGAGATCTACCTCGCTTCCCCGGCCACGGTGGCTGCGTCGGCCATCACGGGAACCATCACCGACCCCAGGGAGCTTGTCTAATGTCGTCGAATCTGCGTGTCGAAGCCCGGACGTGGAAATTCGGAGACCACATCAACACGGACTTGATTCTCCCGGGTCCGGTAATGCTCCTGCCGTTCGATGAGCAGCCCAAGTACGCGTTTCAAGCGAGCCGTCCCGGCTGGGTGAACCTGGTGCGCTCGGGGGACATTCTTATCGGTGGCCACAATTTTGGTACCGGCTCGGGCCGCCCGGCTGCCCGTTCGCTCAAGGTGCTCGGTATCTCCTGCATCGTTGCGGAATCCATCAATGGTCTCTTCTTTCGCAACTGCATCAACTACGGCCTCTACCCGCTGGAGTGCCCGGGTATCGCGAACATGGTGACCGAGGGCGACATCATTGCGGTCGACTATGACACGTTCGAGGTGCGTAACGTCTCAACCGGGGATGCGCTGCCCGGCAAGCGTTTCCCTGACATGCTGCTCGATATTCTTCGTGCTGAGGGGATCTATCCGCTCATGGAATCGCGGGATATGCTCGAGCCGCCGAATCCGGAGACGGCCTAGGTGACTTCGGGCTGGGTTGGTCGAATACCTCAGAGGGTTAGCCTCGGAATTGCGCGGTAGATGCCCGTTCCGGGCGCGACTGTTCGAAAACGGCATGCTCGGTCGGCGCTCAGCGTGTGATTCCGTGTGCTCGCGTCATCGCCTCCCGAATCGCTCGGTTTGCCCCAAGACGACGCGCGATCTTATCGTGGGGCTATCCGGTGGACCGCCATTCGTTGTGGTACCGCAGGACATACCCGCTCGATGAAAGAAGGTTGCCATGAATATTAATGAAATTCCGATGCTGCTCCGACGAGAGATCGAAGCGCGCATTGCCGGGCCGCTAATCCAGGCTTTCATCGAAGAGTTCGGCCGGGAGAAAACCATCGAAGTGGCGTCGGCAGTTATTTTGAAATTGGCGCAGGAGAGCGGTCGCGACCTTGCTCAACGCTGTGGCGGTAACTCATTGGATGACCTTTCCAAGGGCACTGGTCAGTGGTCTGCCGGAGATGCTCTGCAGCGCGATGTCCTCGAGAAAAACGAGACGCGCTATCACTACAACATCACACGTTGCAAATATGCTGAAATGTACAAAGAGCTCGGACTGGCGGACATGGGCTTCGTGTTCTCTTGTGGGCGCGACGGCATGATGTTCGGCGGGTTTAACCCCAAGATCCGGCTCGAACGCACACAGACCATCATGCAAGGGGCCGAATACTGCGATTTCCGGTTGTCACTGGAGGAGGAAGATACCGCCGCTGACCCGGGAAATTGATGTCCCGGCAGAAGGGTTGTTCACGCTTGCCGATTTAAATGGAGATCGGAAGCGATAAGCCTCCTGTCGCGTGTACGTTCCACTAACGGCTCATCAAGTTCGCGAACGCCGCGGCGCGCTGACTTCTAATGCAGGCAACTTTTAGCCCTGTCGAAACGTGGCTTGCGACCCTTGCTGGGCTGACAGCCTTCTTCACCGCCTTATTCACCGCGAGCATGGTCAACGTAGCGATCCCGTCGGTCATGGGCTCGTTCGGCGTCGGCCAAACCCAGGCGCAACTGCTTCTGTCCACCTTTCTCGCGATGAACAGCACTGGGCTGCTTGCCAGTTCCTGGGCTGTGGCTCGCTTTGGCCAGCGTGAGGTCTTCCTCGGGGCGCTGCTGATGTTCGGGTTTGCCGGCATCCTGTGCTTCATCGCGCCGAACTTCGACCTCCTGGTTATCGCCCGCGTGGCGCAGGGTTTTGCCGCCGGGCTCTTGCAGCCGTTGGTGATGTTGGTGCTCGTGCAGGTGTTTCCTGCCCACAAGCGCGGCCTGGCGATGGCGATGTTCACCATGGGCGTCACCGCCGCTGTGGGCGTGGGGCCAGCGGTCGGCGGCGTGATCATTGAGGCGTTCCAATGGCGCCTGATCTTTTTGGCGCCGATCCCGTTCACCCTCTTGGCCATCGTTCTGGGCTTCTTCTTTCTGCCCGCGCTCCCAAAGGAGTCGCAGCCGCCGACTTTCGATTGGCTGGGATTCATTCTGGTCAACGGGATCGTCTTTCTCTGGTTCATGATCTTGGGCAACGGGCAGCGCTGGGGCTGGTCGTCGGATATCGTTCTGATGTTCGTGGTAACGGTGCTCGTCGGACTGGTCGTGTTCTATTGGTCGCAACGCCGACCCGGTCCGACGCTTGTCGATCTCAGTCTGTTTCGAAACCGGGCTTACGTGGCCGGTTTGGTCGTCATTTTCTTCTTCGGCTTCGGATCGCTGGCGACGGTGTACGCTTTTCCAATCTTTGGCCAGATCGTTCAGAACTTCCCGCCGATCACTGCTGGGGTGCTGCTCTTGCCGGCGAGCCTCTTCGCGGCCGCCATCATGCCGCTCACCGGCAAGGCGACCGATATCTTTCCCCACCGGACGCTGCTCGTCATTGGCATACTCATAACCGCCGTGAGTCTGTTTGCGCTCGCGATCGCTGATGCCAACACCCACTTCTGGTACGTCGCGCTCATGCTGCTCCTCGGTCGGCTCGGCTCAGCCATTGCCACGCCGCCAATGATGTCGGCGCCCTTGGTCGGGCTGCCGGCGAGCCAGATGCAGCGTGGCGCCGGGCTTGCGAATTTCGCGGTTATCTTTGGCGGTTCGAACGGTGTCGGATTCTATGCCCTGCTGTTGGAGCAACGGATCGGATTTCATGCGAGCCACTTCGGCTGGACGCAGACCACCGCGAATGACGGGGCGCGAGAGTTTCTGGGCGCCGCTGCCGCACTGCTGGCTCAATCCGGTCTCGCCGAATTCGAGCGCGCTGGCTTGGCAATCGGGCATTTGAAGCAGGTGATCATCGCGCAGGCTAATGCATTGGGCTTTCAGGATGGCTTCGTCTTCATCGCTATCAGTATTCTCATTCCGCTTGTTCCTCTCTTTTTCTTGCGACCGAAGACCGGTGAAGGGCATCGGTAAAATCAGCGAATAGACACCGCAAGTGCCGTAGGGTGAGCGGCAGCGAGACCTAGCCCTCAGCCGATCGACCTGTTCTAAGTGGAGATCTGGGTGCGTTCGCGGTGGAATACGTAGAGGCCCGTCCCTACGATGATTGCGATACCGAAGCACGTCGTCACGTCGGGTAAATCATCGAATACCAGGAAACCGAGAATCGTTGCTCCGACGATTTCGACGTACTGAAAGGGGGCGAGCAAGGCCGCCGGAGCGCGCCGTAAAGCGTGCGTGACCATCAAGTGACCGACCGTGGCGATGATGCTGAGCACCAGCAGCATTCCCCACTGCGGCAAAGTGGGGCTCGAGATGGCGATCGCTTCTACCCCTAGCTTATCGCCGAGCAGCAGCGCCACACTCATTACCACGGCGCCGATGACGCCAGCGTAGAGCTGCATGCGCATGGGGTCAGTATGCGCCACGAGCTTGCGGGTGAGCAGCATATACGTCGCGAAGCAGACCGCAGCCATCAGCGGAAGCAGCGCGGCAAAACCAATGTTCGCGAAGGCGGGGCGGATGACGATGAGTGCGCCGAGCAGCCCCACGAGCACTGCGCTCATCCGGCGCCAGCCGATCGCCTCGCCGAGGAAGGCTGCTGAGAGTACGGTTAGAACGAGCGGCTCGACGAAGAAGATCGCGATTGCGTCGGCCATCGGGAGGAATTTGAGCGAGTAGAAAAACAAGACCGTGGTCAGCGCGAGCAGAGCGCCGCGCAACAGATGGAGTCCCAAGGGTGGCCGCAGCAGTGCCCCCGGGAGGCGTAGGCACAACGGCAACAAGAAGAGGCTCTGGAGTACGAAACGCGTCCAGGTCACCTGGCCTGCGGACACCGAGCCGGAGAGATACTTGGCAATGGCGTCGATGCCCGGGAGGAACAATACCGCTAAGACCATGAGCACCATGCCCGCTCGTGGATCGGAGGTAGCTGAAGGGGGCGAGAGCTTAGTCACTTGAGCTCACACGGGCGCCTTGAGCTGGCCTCATCGCCGCGGTCACGAAAACGCCGGTTCGTTGCCTGGGGAATGGCTGCGGTTTTTTCCACTTGCCCCTCGCATTCCGGGCTGTGGCGTTGCTTACGGGAGGACGATCGAACACGCCGTCATTGCTCATTGACATCCTCAAGCTCGATGAGCGGGTCCGCAGGTGACCAACTCGGTGTGTGGGCACAGGATAGCCGACCAGCGCCTCTACTGCTGCAGTTCGAAGTACGGCGTGATGGAGCGCTTGGACGCGAAAGGTTCACGCGCATCCGCGCCTGCTACGGCCCCCGCAACCGACGGTATGCAGACGGCAGCCCCTCGCTCTTGCGCCTTCTACTCCTCTCGGAGATGTCCCTCGAACGCGGCGTCAGCAACCTAGCAGTTGGCGTGATAGACGGGCGGCCTTCGCAGCGTGGCTCGTCAATCGTCAGTCTGATCTCCGGTATTGAGCTCCTCGATTCTCGAGACAACGCTGGGGTGGGTCGTAGGACAGCTTTTCGGATGCGCATGGGAACTCGATGCCTGGTGCCCGGTAGCCCACAACCGTTCGTTCGATTACCCGGCTGCGGTCAACTGCGCGCCCTCGACCCAAAAATGCCGCCGTGGATGAGGCGCATATCGTGAGTAACGGACCACGGCGCGCGTGGTTCTTTGGGGCTCTTGGGCCGAAGCCCAAATAGCATCCTATTCAGATACCGAATAGCATCAGGTAGCTGCGGCCCCACGGGCACCACGCCACCGACCATGATCCCGAGCCTCGTGCTCGTAATCGGTTACGATTGCCGGCGCGGCGGCTTGTGGTTGCGCGCCGGGGGAGCCGCTTCATGCGCGTGTATTACGGATGGGTCATCGTGGCCTACGGTATCGTTGCTACGTGCATCGGTGTCGGCACCGTGACCGCGCTCTCGGTGTTTCTCCAGCCGGTTGCGGCGTCGCTGGATGCCTCGCGAGCCGGGATCTCCAGTGTCTCGACGCTGGCGTTTCTTACCATGGGCGTGGCGGGGTTCGGCTGGGGCGCGATAGCGGATCGATTTGGTACCCGCTGCGTCATGCTGGCTGGCGGCGTCCTGCTGGGGCTCGGTCTTCTCGCCTCGAGCTACGCCCAGAGCCTGGCTGAGCTCCAGCTTCTGTTCGGCGTTGTTGTCGGTGCCGCTTCGGGCAGCGCCTTTGCGCCACTCATCGCGCTGACCTCGACCTGGTTCACCCATCGCCGCGGTCTCGCTGTCGCACTGGTGTCGATGGGGCTTGGCATCGGCACCATGACGATCGGTCCGCTGGCGACCCTGGTGATCGAGCTTTACGACTGGCGGGCGGCATTCACGGTGCTCGCGGGCCTCGCTTTCTTAATTGTTGTGCCGGGGGCCTTTCTGCTGCGCCCGGCGCCGCCCGAGACGACGTCTACTTCTGATGCCATGGCCTCCGAGGTCGATATGACCTTCGCCGATGCACTGACCACCCCGCAGTTCGCCGCTATTTCACTGACCTTCTTATTCTGTTGTTTGGCCCATTCCGGGCCGATCCTGCACATGGTGAGTTTCGCGGGCCTGTGCGGCGCCTCCGCCCTGGCGGCGACGGGTATGCTGAGCACTGCCGGGGCGGGGGGGCTAGCGGGGCGCATCGTCATGGGTCTGCTTGCCGACCGATACGGCGCGCGCCATGTCTTGGTCGCTGGGCTTCTCCTGCAAGCGATCACCATCAGCCTCTACGCCGTCACCCGCGACCTCGCGTGGCTCTATGCGCTTTCGGCCTGCTTCGGGTTCGCCTACGGCGGCGTGATGCCGCTTTACGCCGTACTGATCCGGGAGTACTTCGGCGCGCGCATCATGGGTACCGCATTCGGCGCTGTGACCATGATTTCAAGCGTCGGCATGGCGCTGGGGCCCCTGGCAGGGGGTTGGTTTTACGATCAATACACCAGCTATATCGGCATGTACCTTGGTGCCGGTGTGGTCGGCCTCGGCGCGGTGCTGATCGCGTCGGTATTCCGTCCGCCCGCAACCGCGGCCCCAGTGCCCGCTTCTGGTGCGCTTGGCGGTTAGGGCCAGCAGCGGGTCCGGCGGTAAACACATAGCGTGGCGCCAGCCTTCCATTAGTTACCCGGGCAGGGCAGAGCAGCGCTCGCGCTCCCCTGACAACCACCGGAGCTCGGCTTGAGCGAACGCAATTTGGCGATGGTCTGAGTCTCGCTCAAGGGTTTAGCGCTCGAGCCAATCGCTCGTGACGCTTCTCGATCAGCGCTCTGGCTTCATCGATGTGGCTGAAGATGTAGAGATCACCTGATTCGATCGCCGCCAGCACCTTGGCTGCGACATCGCCCGGGTTCTGGGTGTTTTCGGCCACCCGCCGTTCGGCTGGCGCATCGTCGCCGGGCCGGCGGTAGGAAGCGGGTCGGTTGGTGTTCGTGAAGATCCCCGTCTCGACCTGGCCCGGGCAGAGCATTGAGACGCCAATCGGGGTGTTCCTCAGCTCTCGCGCCAGGCTTTCGGTCAGCCCGACTACCGCGAACTTGGAGGTGTTATAGACACCATAGAGGTCGCCCGCGAAATGCCCGGCCTCCGACGCTGTATTGATAACATGCCCTTCCTCGCCGGCCTCCAGCATGCGGGGCACGAAAGCGTGTACCCCGTGTATCACCCCCCAGAGATTGACCGCCAGTATCCACGCCCAATCCTTCTCGTCGGCGTCGAGCATCGGCGCCCGGACCATGACGCCTGCATTGTTGTGCACGATATGAACACTGCCGAATCGGTCCCACGCCGAATCGGCCAGCGCCTCCACTGACGCCTTTTCGGTGACATCGGTGACGACACCGATCGCTTCCGTCCCGGATGCCTCAACCTCCGCCCGTACGGTTTCAAGTGCCTCCGGCGCCATATCGGCCAGAACCAGCTTCGCGCCGCGATTCGCCAACGCTAACGACACGGCGCGTCCGATTCCGCTTGCCGCCCCGGTAACGACTGCGGTCTTTCCCGTGAAATCCTTCATGCGTTCGTCCTTCTAGCAAATTTCGTCAAACTCAGCGGAAGACATCCTCTCGTTGTCCCGCGACGTTTCAGGTGGCCGCCGCTGCGCAGTCTTAGCGATTCGACTGGTCACCCAACGTGCCCGCTTTGCGGAGTACCTCTCGCGCCATAGGCTTACTGAGCGTCATCGTCTAGACGGTTAGGGATCGGTTACGACTGCGAAGCAGTGTGCCTGGCACCGCCATGGCATTACTCGCTGAGTGCCCCTTGGGGGTGTGTCGGTTGATGCGGACCCTCCTTGGCTCACGCTCGGGCTGTCGATTCGCCCAGGTTCCACCTTGGGCGAGTTTCCTCGATGGACCGGTCCTAGCCGGCTCAGATGCGGTAGACGCGCTTTGCGGTGTTGTGGAACAGAGCCGCTTTTTCCGATGGCGAGGCGCCCGCCGCGATTCGCTTGAACGCGTTCCACAGTACGGGGTAGCTGCAGCTTCCTTTGTCCACCGGAAAGTTGCTCTCAAACATCGCGCGCTCAGGACCGAACGCCTCGATACAGGTTTCAAGGTAAGGGCGCCATAAATCCGCTAAGACTGCCGAAGAGGGCGCCTTGGGGGCAGTGTGCACGTCGAAGCCAAACAGTCGCATCCCGAGTCCGCCGAGCTTCACCGAGACATTCGGGCACGCGCCAAGCTTGTGAATCGAGGCACGCCATTCGGCAAATACCGCGTCTCGCTCGCTGTTATAGGGGCCGATGCCGATAGGTCCCCCGACGTGATTGAGCACGATGTTGGCTTCGGGCGAGGCTCGAGCCACGGCGACTAATTCTTCCAGCTGAGTGTGATACATCCAGGCGTCGAAGCTCAGTCCCATCTCTGTCAGGCAAGCGAGCCCGGCTTGAAATGAGGGCCGGGTCAATACATCAGGCGGCGGCGTTACCGAGGAGCCGCGGGCCGCGGGGTCCGAATGCCAGGCCGAGGTGTTTCGAACCCCTCGAAATCGCCCGCCTCCGGCCGCAACGTGTGCTTCCAGCACGTCGCGTACCGCGGCCCCCAGACCCAAGTCTGCATATCCTACGATGCCTTCGGCGGCTCTCAGCTCGCCGTAGTCGCCCGACGCGCTCATGGCGGCAATGCCGTTGACGAATTCGACCTCACCTACCGGAGCCATCGTTTCAACGGCGCCCTTGCGGTACATGGCGTGGCACTCGACGAAAACGGTCGCGACGATGTTGTGCCCGGTGTTCACATCGTCGAGAAGCTCAGAGAGGAAATAGGGCTTTCCGTCTCGATTCCACAGGTGGTGGTGGGGATCGATGATCGGTAGCTCGGGCTCGAGGGCGTCCTCATTGTGGGTAGCAAGCCAGTCGGGTCGGACGGGTATGTGCCCGGGGGCTGGAGTTGACGTCTTGGTGGTCATTGGTGGGATCAACCTATGGCGCCGGCCTGTCGTAACTGGCCGATTTCTTCATGAGAGAACCCCCAGTCATGGAGGCCCTCGTCGGTATGTTCGCCCGGTGCCGGCGGAGGAGACTGAATGCCTTCCACCGTGCGGCTGAAACGCGGCGCGGGGGCGGGCTGCACGATGCCATCGTGCTCGACAAACGTGTCGCGTGCCCGGATCTGCGGATGATCGGGCGCCTCGGTCATACTGAGCACGGGTGCGAAGCACACGTCAGTGCCTTCCATAATTTCGCACCATTCATCCCGGGTGCGGGTCTTGAACACCGCCTCTAGTTCCTGCGCCATCTCGCTCCACCGTTCGGTCTCGTTCTGAGCCGGCAGTGTACGCTCAGCGAGCCCGGTGAGGCGTAGCAGCTCGGCGTAGAATTTGGCCTCGATCGATCCGATCGCGACGTACTGCCCGTCCTTCGTTTCGTAAACGCGGTAGAAGTGGCTTCCACCGTCTACCCGGTTCGAGGCGCGCTGGTCGTTCCAGGTGCCGGCAGCCAACATACCGTAGAACATCGTCATCAGCGAGGCCGCCCCGTCGGTCATTGCGGCATCGACGATCTGTCCCTGCAGGGAGCTTCTCGCTTCGAGGATCCCGCACACCATTCCGAAGGCGAGGTAGAGGGCGCCCCCTCCGAAGTCGCCCACGAGGTTTAGGGGATGGAGCGGCGCGCCGTTCTTCGCGCCGATTGCGTGAAGCGCACCGGTTAGCGCAATGTAGTTGATGTCGTGCCCCGCTGCGTGGGCAATGGGCCCCTCTTGGCCCCAGCCCGTCATGCGCCCGAAGACCAGCCGCGGATTGTGCGCAAGACACGCCTCCGGCCCGAGCCCTAGTCGTTCCATGACCCCGGGGCGAAACCCCTCGATGAGACCTTCCGCTTCCGCTACGAGTCTCAGCACTGCGTCGCGCCCCTCCGGGGTCTTGACGTCGATGGCCACCGATCGTCGACCTCGATTAAGCAGTTCGTAACGCGGATCACCCCCGAGCCCGAGATCGGACGTACCGATCCGGTCGACCCGAAGAACTTCCGCTCCCATGTCTGCGAGCAGCATTGCGCACATCGGCGCGGGTCCGATCCCGGCCATCTCGATGATCTTGACGCCCTTCAGCGGTCCCACGGTTCTCTCCCTCATCCAAAACCACAGTTTGCCTCACGAATGCTGAACGGGAACTGCGTTGGCTTCAATCGTCGCGTCGATGTCAGACTAGGGATACCGTCGCCTAAACTGGCCAGCTCGCGCGCAACCATTCGCGGGAAGGCTTGAGGGATCTATTTGACCGGACCGAGCTTGGAGGCGCTCAGCGAGCGCTACGGATCCGCCTACCGCTGGATCGTTACCTTCACCGGTATGGTGGCCGCGATGACGATGATCTTGTCATCGACGATGGTCAACGTCGCGGTACCCACCATCATGGGGTCGTTCGGGGTGGGGCAAGACGAGGCGCAATGGATGGCGACCGCATTTCTCGCCACCATGACCGCCAGTCAGCTGCTCGGCGCATGGCTCATTTCGTCATTCGGCTATCGGGCCGGCTATCTCGGTGCCGTTGGCATTTTCATCGTTGGCTCGCTCGTGTGCGCTTGGGCCCCGAACATCGATATGTTGATCCTCGGACGGGTGGTACAGGGGTTTGCCGCGGGCATCGTGCAGCCGCTCGCGATGGTGATGATCTTCCGGGTGTTTCCCCCCGAGCAGCGAGGCCTGGCGATGAGCGCCTACGGTATGGGGATCATGATTGCGCCGATCATGGGCCCGGTGGTGGGCGGGCTGACCATCGATCTGATCGGTTGGCGGGAGCTGTTCTATATACCGTTACCGGTGACCGCTCTCGCACTTTTGCTCGGCTCAGTCTTCTTCCCGGGGCGCGAATCGGGCGTCCCCCCGGAGCGGTTCGACTGGACCGGCTATCTGCTACTCGTGATCGCGATCGCTTGCTTGATGGTGTTTATCGCCAATGGGCAACGGGATGGATGGAGCTCAGACCAAACGCTGATCCGCGGGCTAGTTGGCAGTGCTTGTGCGATCGCCTTCGTATTGATGCAGATGCGCTCGGATTCTCCATTGCTCGACTTTACGCTCTTTCGACATCCGCAATTCGCTGCCGCGGCGATGCTGGGGTTCGTTTTCGGCGCCGGCAATTTTGCCTCAACGTATGCGATCCCGGTCTTCGTACAAACCGTACAGTACTTCACCCCAACCCTAGCCGGTGTCGTCACGGTTCCCGCCGGAATTGTGCTCATGGTCTTGTTTCCCGTAGGCGGGCGCTTGGTCGATGCCCTCCCGGTGCATCTCCTTGCGATGGGCGGGTTATTGCTCTTCGCCGCTGGCACGGCCTTACTGAACACTGCCGACGCGAATACGACATTTTGGACCTTGGCGATTTACGTCATCGTGGGGCGAATCGGCCTGAGCTTGTTGATGCCCACGATCAACGTGTCTGCCTTGCGCGCTTTGCCCCCGGAGCAACTCAATCGGGGCTCTGGCACGATCAATTTCATTCGTTTGATGGGTGGGGCGGTTGGTGTCAACGGCTTCGTCGTCTTTATTGAGCAGCGCGCTGAATTTCACAGTGTCGCGTTAGCAGCCACCCAGACACCGTCCAACGTAGTAAGCCGTGAATTGCTCGAGCGAATTGGATCGTTACTGGGAAATGTTGGGGTTCCGGAAGCGGCTCGTGCGCCCGGCGCGCTGCACTATTTGGGTCGGGTCATCGAAGCCCAAGCGAACACGCTTGGCTTCCAAGACGGTTTCATGCTGATCACCGGCATTTTTCTCGGCGCCTTGATACCTGCTTGGGTATTGGGCCTCTTCGGTAAGGGCCGACGCCGCTGAGGTGTGCTCGTCAGGGACGGAGAATCCGCGTCGAGGACGCTGCCGTTCCCCCGAAGGAGGGAATGAAGGCGGAATGCTTTCCCGGCCCGCCCGCTACGAGCACGTGAACATGCTCGGGAGACGGAGCGTGATAGTAGAACCCATTGTGCAGCGTGACGTCTTGCTCTTCGAAGCTCTTTTGATTCTCTTTGGACACCCGCGTCATCGGAACCTTTGAACGCTCGTGAAAGGCTTCCTGTAGCTGTGGGATGGTCCAGCGGTCGCGCGCTAGGGTTTGCGCGTGCTCCGGACCGATGACGACGAAGTACGGTCCTTTACCCTTGAGAGTATTTGCGCCTGCGGTGGCGATCGTGTTTGCGATGGTCACGATCAAGCCTTCGCCGGTGGTGCTGGCGTGATCGTTGATGTTGTGGGGCCCCTCAGCTGCCATGGCCGTCACCACGCTATCCTCGGCCGCGAACCCTTGGCGCACGTGATAGGGCTCCCAAGGTGATTCCTGCTCGTTTTCCCCGAAGCAGAACGCAAACTTGGCCGGCGACCCTTGGGTTGAGCGATCCATCGCGCCGGGCTTCGCACCACCAACGTTGACCATGATGAGCTGTAAGGCACGCCCGATCGCTGCGTTCGCGCGGTGCCCTTGGCCAAAACAGTTGCTCGCGAAGTTAATCTCAAGCTCGTCTCGGATCGGCCCGCTGACTAGCATCATATTGGTGCACGGATGCGTGGTCGCGAGCGAGCCGTGCAGGTTGTAGTCCGGATCCGATACCGACCGTACGCCTGCGAGCACCACTGGGAAGTGCTCAGGTCGACACCCCGCCATCACTGCATTCGCAGCCAAGCTGGATAAGCTAGGCACCACCTGGCGTGGCGGGAGCGCTGGGATGGGCTGGTTGTCCCCACGGGTCGCGTCGATAAATCGTTGCACTGCGGCTTCGGTGGGCATCATCACGGGAAAGCCGTCGCTCCACCCCTGCGCTTCGGCATAGTCGTACCAGGCGTCCGGATCCAGGTCGCCGAGCTCGATGAGCTCCTCGGTCTCGCTCGCCATTGTCTCTCCCTGCACGTTGGGTCAACGCGACTGTGTTCGAGCGAGACTAATGGGCCGACCGGCGTTCTGCAACGCATCCCGCCGACCTGGGCGAGCGTCCGTTTCACGCTTTACCCAGATCAACGGGAGAGCAAACGAGCGAGTATTGGCGTAAATAAGGCCTTTTTTACCCGCGTGGTTTCCGCTCGAATCCGGCGACAGGAAGGCTTGCCTCCTTCCAGCCTTTGAATCCGGTGACGATGTGCGAGACCTTCGGCACACCCATGTCCTGGAGGGTCTTCACGGACAAACTTGTCCGTCCGCCCCCGGCTCAGAACAAAATGAGTTCGCGGTTCTCTCCAAGCGGCGGCTTGAAATACTCGGATTCGGGATCGACCCAGAACTCGAGCATGCCGCGCGGTGCGTGGAATGCGCCGGGGATCACCCCTTCGCGCTCTAACTCGCGCACGTCGCGCACGTCGACCAGGAGCGCATTTTCCTCGCTCACTCGCCGCGCTGCTTCCTCGGCGCTGTGGTTGCTGATCTCCGCCCGGGCTTCAGCGATCATCTGTTTGACGCCGCGTTTGAGTTTTGCCATCGCATCCTCCTTTCGCCATTTTTCGTGATGCCTTGATGATTCACCATACCAGCGGGCAGCCGTCTGCGCATGGATTTGTCACCCGACCTTCGCCGGTCCAATGCGACGCCGGTCGATCGAGTATTCGGCTTTATTCATTGCAGCTTAATTTCATCGAAGCGGGTGACGCACCGGCCCGCTCGATGACGGTGATGTGCGGGCCTTGCGTGATGCCCGGTCCGTGGTAGCCGACCCCTTGCAGGTCTTGCCGGCGTAGCAGCCGGTCTCATTGAGCTCGACGAGCTTCTCGGGTACCCCGCGCCCGAACCTGCTCAACCCGCGCTCGCGTAGAACCTGCTACAGCATAGTGAAACCGCGCGTCAGATGCGGGTCAGCTACCTTGGCCCTAATCTTGTGTGAGATCGCTGAGAAGCGGCATGACATCGGCGGCGAAGCGCTCGAGCTGCTCGCCGCGCCGTTCGTAGGGCCCTGCGAGGTCGAGGGTAAGGTGTCGCACGCCGGCGTCGAAAAAGTCATGGATGGTCTCAGCGACGTCCTCAGGTGCGCCGATGGCACCGTAGCGCTGGGTGGCGGGACGCATGTCCATGCCATAGCGGGTGGAGAGGTGGGCTGCCGCTTCGTCGAGCGCCTGCTCGTAATCATCAGAGACACGTGCGAACAGCAGATGCCCGGTACCGAACGACATCTCGTCGCGTTCCACCTCTTGTGCCGCTGCCCGGATGAACGCTAAGCCATCCCGGTACATCTCGGCGGTGATGGCGTAGGAATGCCAGCCGTCGCCAAGCTGCCCGGCG
>Ga0310344_10001208_pt1 | contig 19811 bp, 17 predicted proteins | sample HC15DNA20200_MG_FD_203801 | JGI IMG/M metagenome (GOLD analysis project Ga0310344, IMG submission 203801) | Marine microbial communities from station ALOHA, North Pacific Subtropical Gyre - HC15-DNA-20-200_MG | ecosystem: Environmental > Aquatic > Marine > Oceanic | place: Pacific Ocean: North... | reverse complement strand
CGGCTAGCCAGATCGATGAGGCACGCATTCATGGCGGTCGCGTTTTCTCGCTCGAGTAGGCCAATCCGTCCGATTTCGTTCGACAAACTTATGGAGGCGCCGTTGACGCACTCCTTTATGACCGAGGCGGCTTCATGTTCGAGTTCCGAGTTAACTGGAGAAAAGACTGAGGTGATGGCAAAGGACCGCACTCCCGCTAGTCCGGCTTCTTCGGCTATGTGCTGTAGCCCCTTGTAGTCCAAGGGGGCGATCTCTCGACCGTCATATTCGTGTCCACCTCGACACATGTAGGTGTGGTTTCCGATGGCCTGGGCTAATCGATCAGGCCAATCCACTAGTGGAGGCAGGGAGGACGTTGCCGGAAGGCCGAGCCGAATAACGGCAGTTGGAGCCAGTCCGCTGGCCTCAACTACGGCGTTCGTAAAATGGGTAGTACCAATCATGACCGCCGCAATGGAAGCGGGCGAGAGGTCGGTATTCGAGAAGAGTTCTGTCAGGGCCGAAAGAATTCCACCCGTTACATCGTCGGTAGTTGGCACTTTTACTGATGCGGCGACAGAGTTCCCCACCATGACCACCGCGTCTGTGTTGGTACCGCCGACGTCCACTCCGACTCGAAGATTGGAAGCCATTACGAGTTGCTGAGTGCCTCGAGGACGTGTTCAGCGGTGATGGGGATCGTGTTCACTGATTTGCCGATGGCGTGTTCGACAGCGTTTCCAATCGCGGCGGCGACGGGAATAATTGGCGGCTCGGCCACACCCTTTGCCCCGTAGGGGCCTGCAGGATCAGGGTGCTCGAGCAGGGCAATCTCAACTTCAGGGGTGTCTGTCGCTAGAGGTAACCCATACGCCTCAAGAGTTCGTTGGCTGTATCGGCCAGCATCTATTTGAAGGGTTTCCCAGAGGGCGTACCCCAAGCCTTGTGCGACTCCTCCCTGAATCTGACCGCGGACGGCTTGCGGGTTGATGGCTTTTCCAACTTCTTGGGCGACTAGATACCTAAGTACTCGCACTATCCCGGTAGCGGGATCAATCTCGACTTCTGCGACATGTACGTGGTAGGTGGGTGTCGGGAAGGCGGGGAAGAGAAGTCCGGATGCACATGTTGGGTTGATCGGCGGCATGGGTGTCGTGTACGAACCAGTCCCACTGATCGGCCCGCTATTTGCTTGGGCGGTAGCGGCGACTTCAGCTAGGGAGACTTGTTTCGATGGGCTACCGGAGACACTGACCGTTTCATTTGCTAACTCAAGGTCTTCCGGTGCCGCCTCGAGCATGTCCGCTGCGGTATCGAGTATTTGGGCTCGGACCTCAATGGCCGCCTCTCGTATGGCTCGCCCCACTATGTGAGTGGTGCGGCTTCCCTGAGATCCGGCATCAAATGCTGCTGCATCCGTGTCGGGCATAGTCACTATGACCTTTTCGGCTGGCAGACCGAACTCCTCGGCGGCGATCTGGCGAACGCCGGTAGCGATTGCTCCGGATCCGTTCTCTGTGGCGGCAGTCAGTACGCCGAGGGTTCCATCGCTGTTGAGCTTGAGTGTCGCGGAACCAGGCATCGGATTGGTTAACCACATGCAAGCGGCTATCCCGACACCACGATTCGGGCCTTGCCCCAGTCCGTTCCATGGAGCCAGTTGCTCGACAGCGTCGAACGCTTCCGAAAGAATCCCAGCGTCATTAAGTACTTGGCCTGTGGGCAACTTGCATCCATCAGCTTGAAGGTTTGATCTGCGATATTCCAGACGATCGATATTCAGCCTGTTCGCGATGTGGTCCATGTGGCGTTCTAGAGCAAAGTAGAGATGTGTCCCGTTGACGCCGCGGAATGCCCCGGTCGGCGCTGTGTTGGTGTAGACGGCTCGAGTTCGGATTCGCACTGGGCCAATCCGATAGAGGGAACCGAATACGTGCATAGGGATACTGGTCAGAAATGGAATGTCAGTTGCACTGGCTCCGCTATCCATGAGAACGTCAACGTCGCGCGCCAATAATTCGCCGTTCTTGCCAATGGCTGTTCGGATCTTGATAACAGCGTTATCTCGGCACTGGCAAGTTAAGAGATCCTCTGACCGGTCGTTTGCTAATCGCACTGGTCGTCCAAATCGGCGGGCTAGTAGCGCTGCGTAGGGCTCAAGGCCAGTGTCAAGTTTTGCTCCGAATCCTCCCCCGATGTGGTGGCCCACCACCCTTATTTCGGAGGGGTTTACGCCTATGGCGGCGGCTACTCGGTCGCGCACGTTGTAAGGGAACTGGTGGGCAACGTGGATCGTGAATCGTTGGCCATCGAATTCGGCTACGGCCATTCGGGGTTCCATGTAGGCCTGGTACTGACGACCTGTTTCGAACTGGTCCTCCACGACGGTCGTCGCGCCAGCAAACGCTTCGTCGACACCTTCCGGATCAGAAGAGGTCTCCGCAACGATATTTCCTGATCGGGGCCACTCGAGTCCCGGCGGAGTCGCAAAGGATTCCCAGTCGGGATGGACGAGGGGAGCATTCGGGGCGATTGCCTCCTCAACGCTGCCGACACTGGGTATTTCCTCTATCTCAAGGGAAGCTAGGGCCAGTGCTTGGTTCGCGATCGCTCTTGTGTCGGCGACAACGGCGGCAATCGGCTCACCCTCAAATCTCACAAACTCGCTCGCAAAGAGTGGCGCATCCATCAGGACGAGGCCCGAACGCTGGTTGGGTGTATCGGCTGCTGTTAGAACACCGTGGACTCCAGGAAATTCAACAACTTTTGAGAGGTCAAGGGAAATGATTCGACCGGCAGGGACGGTTGAGCGGAGAAGGCGAGCATGAAGCATCCCTGGAAGGATGACGTCAGTACCAAAAATGGCTTTTCCTGTCGTCTTGGCGGCGCCATCACTGCGAATGGAAGATCGGCCGACCTCGCCGGTCATGAGAGCGACTCTTGGTTTATTGCCTCGACGGCTTCGACGATCTGGGTATAGCCGGTGCAGCGACAGAGATTTCCAGCGATTGCGTTTTCTATTTCTTCTCGGTCAGGGTCTGGATTGGCTTCCAGCAGAGCGCTGAGTGTCATCAAGAGACCGGGGGTGCAGAATCCGCATTGGATAGCAAAGTGATCGACGAAGGACTGCTGCAAGGGTGAGAGGCTCCCATCCGGGCCGCACAATCCTTCCACCGTTGTAACGGACAGTCCGGCTGCGGCGGCAGTCGCATAGATGCATGAATCGACTGGGCGGCCGTCAAGAAGAACGGTGCAGGCCCCGCATTCACCTTCTACGCAGGCTTCCTTAGTTCCGGTGAGTTGGAGTCTGTCTCGCAGTGTGGTGAGGAGCGTTTCGGTGGGGGGCGCCTCTACCGAAACATCCCTTGTGTTGACAGTGAGTTTGGTACGCACCGGCCCTCCAGAGAGTGGGGAACAGAAATTATATACTGTTGGCCGTTTGCCGGTAAGGGCTGTGGGAGAACGTGGATGTGGGAACTCGTAGAAGAGGATCTTGAGTCCATAGCGATTGGCGCTGGGATCCTGGGAACTGGAGGAGGAGGTAATCCCTACCTGGGCTTTCTTCGGGCTAGAGAAGCAGTGCGCCGAGTCGGGAAGGTCACAGTGATTGACCCGACAGAAGTTGTTGATCAGCACCAAATAGTTGTTTCAGGTGGCATGGGCTCTCCAGTTGTGAGTTATGAGAAGTTGCCCCAAGGAGACGAGGAGGCCAACGCGGTTCGGGCTCTGGAGAGTCATCTCGGAGTTCGGTTTGATGCCATAGCGCCATTCGAGATGGGTGGCGGGAACTCTATGGCTCCCTTGGTAGTTAGTGCCGCACTCGACATACCGGTGGTCGACGGGGACGGGATGGGTCGAGCATTTCCGGAACTCCAGATGATCACTTATCTGATCTATGGGGGAAGTGCGGCACCCGCAGCGTTAGCGGATGAACGAGGAAATCAAGTTGTGTTGTCGGAAGTAACTGATGCGAAATGGCTGGAGAGGATTGCGCGTTCAGTCACCATCGAGATGGGTGGTCACGCAGGACTTGCGGGTTCCCCGATGGACGGTGCGCACTGCCGTCGCACGATTATTCCAAACACCCTCCGACTAGCTCAGAGAATTGGTGAGGCTGTGCTTGAGGCAAGAAGGAACCATTGGGATCCCGGAGCCGCAGTCGTATCGGTTACGGGTGGCCGCCGACACCTACGAGGGAAGGTTGTCGATGTTGAACGCAAGACGACGAAAGGGTTTGCTCGAGGTCACCTGATTCTTGAGGGTATTGGAGACGACGCAGGTCGAAAGATTCGAATTGAGTTCCAGAACGAAAATCTTGTGGTACTCGAGGACGGAGAACCCCAGGTTGTTGTACCGGACCTAATCACCTTGGTCTCAACCGACCGGGGCGAGCCTCTAACGACAGAAATGATCCGTTATGGGTTTCGGGCAGATGTGCTCGCCATTCCCTGCCCGGATTTGTTGAAGACGCCTGAGGCTTTAGCGGTCGTTGGTCCACGGGCGTTTGGGTACGACGTGGATTTCATTCCGATCTCCTGAGAGCGTTCAACAATTGGCGCTGAACCTGGGCAGGTGGGCGTAAACCAAGCGAACGTCGTTATTCTCGTGCACGACAGTGACTTCGCTATTCTCGACTCGGATCACATCGACTCCGTGGTTTGTCCACGGCTTACCCGAGGCAGTGACGATTCCGGTTTCGGTCCAGAGGGTGGCAGCCCATTCTCCATCGAATATCTGTTGCTCAATTTTGAATTCCAGATCCGACAGCAGTCCGCTAGAAAACGCGAAGAACCTCCGAGCATTCTGTTTGCCTTTGAGATCGACTTGGGCCAGGAAGCGAACCTCCACGGATTCAGACATCAACTCGAGCATTTCATCGGTGTCGCCACTGAGAAAAGACGCATAGAAGCGATTAACAACATCTCTGGTTTCGTTGAGTTGCTCAAGGTCTGCGTTCATATCCCGTTGACGATCCTTGCCAATTCGTTGAGATCGGGAGAAATCGTGGGAACTGCCGCAAGGCCGCTTGCGGTACCGCGAGTGTCTTTTAATCCAGAGGAAGTAGCAACGAGAACTACAAGGTCCTCTTTGGAGAGTGTTTTTCCCGCCAGGCGGGCAGCGGCAGGGAGACAGATTGCTGCTGAAGTTTCAAGGTAAAGGCCAGCCGCTGCGAGTTGTTTCTGGGCATGGGTGATGGTCGCGTCCTCCTCAATTGCAACCGCCGTTCCGCCAGAGTTTCGGATCGTTTGGATCCCTTGGTACGTCGCGACTGGACTAGCGATCGAGAAGGCGACACTGTCCCGCGGTTGAACCCTAATGGGCATTTCACCGCCACCTTGCAGCGAAGCCGCATAGGGTCCCAGCGGCTCGGCCGCGACCATCTTTGGGATTGCATCGATCATCCCCAGATCCTTGAGATCCATGAAACCTCTATAGATGCCTGTAAGGCCATCGCCATATGCCGTTGGTACGACAACACAATCAGGTTGTCGCCCTAGGTCCTCCACTAACTCGTAGGCAATGGTCTTGTAGCCGTCGATACCGAACGGGTTTGACCCGACCGGTGGATCTACGAGACCTGACATTGGTGTCCAGCCAAAAGCCTTGACGGCGCTTCTCATGAGTTCCCATCGCTCTGGCCCCGAAGGGAGCGCGACAACCTGAGCTCCGTAAACCTGCATGAGCACCTTCATTTCAGCAGGGACGCTGTCGAGGGTAAGAATTACGCAGTTCAAGCCTGCCGCTGCGGCATAAGCGGCCACAGCGGCACCGTGGTTTCCAGTGGTTGCCACCACGACAGTTGATGCACCGGACTCGCGGGCGTGGTTGACGGCTACCGCTGACAATCGGTCCTTGTAAGACCAGGTTGGATTACGGGTCTCGTCCTTGACGAAGAGGTTCTCCAAGCCAATCTGCGTGCCGAGTTCAGCAAGGTGGACAAGGGGCGTTGAACCTTCGCCGAGACTTACCGGGGAGCGTTGACCTGTGATCGGGAGTAGCGACTGGTAACGGAAGATTCCCGATGCCGAGTTTTGCAAATCTAGAGTTGATCCTCTGAGGTCGTAGACCGGATGAATATTGACCGGCAGTCCCTCTTTCAGACACGGTGCACATCCCCAGTAGGCCTCTTCCTCCGAGGTCTGAAGTTCGCATCGTGGACACTCGAGGTAGCCGAGGTAGGCACTCATCAGGCGGGAACAACCCGTAGAGACCGGCCGAGCGAGGTCAACTTCTTATTGCCGTCGGCGGTGATCTGGATCGCGTCTTCCACCATCATCCCCCCCCAACCCAGGCAGTAGTAGGGGGTTTCAACACAGAAGACCATCCCTACTTGCAATTCAGCACTTGAGTTGGGCGCGACAATTGGCCATTCGTAGACGTCGCTACCGATTGCATGTCCACAGTGATGGCGGCGGTATGGCTTGATACCACCGTCTTCGACTGCTTCTACGGCTATATCGAACAACTGGCCAGCTGTCATCCCCGGTTGGGCTTGGGCCAGTTGTGCTTCTTCGCCGGCCAGAATCGCTGCGTAGCGGTTTTCCTGTTCGGAGGAAGCCTCTCCGAGAACCGCCGTCCGGCCGATGTCCGACCAATAGCCGTCATAGGTGCAGCCAACGTCAAAACGTAATAGTTCCCCAGGGTTCCAGGCCCGGTCAGTTGCTCGGGCATCGGAGAGCGCACTTCTCGGTCCTGTTGTGACTACTAAAAATCGGGGTTCGGCATTCGCCTCAACCATGGACTGTGCAACGAAACTCGCCAATTCGCGTTCAGTGATCCCGGGATAGGCGGCCTCTAAGGCCCGATCTAGGCCCGTTTCGGTGCACTTGATTGCAGAAAGAAGGAGATCTACCTCGGGAGGGGTCTTGATCGAACGGATGCCGAGAACCCATTCATTTGCATCGACTACCGCGTTAACTCCGTTCTGCTCTTCAATCAGGGTTTTGATTTGTTCGGAGATGAGGCTGTCGACCCCAATTACGCCGGTTATGCCAGAACGAGCGACAACTTCCATCAGCGCCGATTCCATATCAGCGTTTACATCAGACATGGATGCAGCGGCGTGCTGGCCATCGTATGACTCGAAGAAGAATCTTCCGTAAGGAATGAAGTCATCTTCGGTAATACCAGAATCGAGGGCCTCTGCCGCATCCCCTGCCGGAGCAACCAGCAATTGCCGCTCTTCGGTAATACAGGCCAACATCCGCGGTCCTGACGCGATAGCTCCAGCCACGCTGCGGTATCCCGTCGCGTAGGCCACGCTGGAGGGGCTACCAAGAATCAAGCCGTCGAACGGAGCGTTCTCAAGTGCACTCAGGAGCCGCTGGCTGGTGGCGACCTTCAGTTTGTTCATAGGCCCATGACTTCTTCAGCGAACATTGCCATTGACTCGAGAGTTTCTTCAACGGTGTTCACAGCGAATAACAAACCAGCGAAAGTATCTACTCCAGCGTCGGAATACTGCGAGATCTTCTCGCGGACTTCTTCTGGGGTCCCAACAAGATTGCGATCCTCCAAGTCTGTATCAAGCTTCCCCTTGAGCGTTGAAGAGGACAGCGAATGGAGGTGGGCATGGACTTGGGATGATCGGAATCGGCTGACAGCAGCCTCGTGCGTGGATTCGACTGAGACGGCTACTTGAAGGGCATTTTCAAAGTCGCCTAGCGTTCTTGAATTCATTTCTGCCGCACGAGTGATCTCGGCAACGCCGTCCCGATATTCGCCTGGCGTAAGGCAAGCTGGAAGCCAGCCGTCACAGAATCGGCCGGCTCGCTGGCGCGCTCCCAGCGAGTTACCTCCGGACAAGATCGGTAGGGGGTCCTGAATAGCTTTCGGGAAACTTTCGATGTTGTTGAAGTTCAGGGTGTTCCCCGAGTAGTTGGCTTCTCGCTCGCGGAGAAGGAGTTGAATAGCTTCGACGGATTCGTCAACGTAGTCGCCGCGATGAAGTGCTCGTTCTGGCCACATCGCCTCAAATTCCTCTCGGTATGCCCCAACCCCAATTCCGAGGACAAACCGGCCACCCGAGAGTTGGTCAAGTGTGGCTGCCTGTTTGGCAACGAGAACAGGGTGACGGAAGGGGAGAACCAACACGCAGGTGGCTAGTCGCACTTTTGTGGTTACTGCAGCCAGGTAACTGAGATAACTGAGTGGGTCAAAATAGGAAGGCGGTTGTTGAAACTCGCGCCGAACGTAACTCTGTGTTGAGACGTGGTCATTTCCCCAAACCGATTCGTAGCCTAAGGATTCAGCCTCTACGGCTATGCGGATTGCCTGTTCAATCCCTGCATAGGGCACTGGATACATCATTCCTTCGGTTGCTGTCGGAACACCGATTCCAAACCGAATGTTTTTGGTCACTCCACCACGCTGCCGCACACGCTTTCGAACTGACCGATAAAGCCAGTGAACTGGGCTAGGAAGTCCGGGTCAACGCCACCGAGGCCGTTCTGGTAGGTCTCAAGGTCTGAAATTTCTATGATCTCTATGTAGTCATACGGTGGGGAACTGACCCCATCCATGACGGGGCTTTCCAGACGAACCACTCGGTAGTTGTTGACTCCGGGAAGTCCACGGGCAGTCGGTACGTCCGTCTCGCGCACCCACGATTCGTAAGCCTCCCGTTCTTCCTGGTTTGAAAGTCTGGTCAAGAAAAAGACGACGTTCTCACTCACTGTTCACTCCTCAAGTCCTAGGTGATTAGTTGTTATTTCAGAGCAGCGGGAGCACCGACGAGGCTGTTAACTCGATCATCTCGCGATCCCTGCCGTCATCTGGCGGCACAGGGGCTAGTACCACACTCGTAGCACCAGCTTTATGAAGGGCCGAGATCCTCTCTGCACACTCATCTGGTTCGCCAGCGATAGCGAAGGTGTCGAGCCATTCGTCCGGCATCTCTGCTTCAACGGTGTCTGGCCCACCACGCGCGACCATGTCAGCCAACTCCTCGTTGACTCCATACACGCCGGTCATAGCAGTAGGACCAACGGCTGCGAGGTAGAAGGCAAGGACACCTTTGGCCGCTGCTCGAGCCTTTTCGCGATCGGCACCTACGTTGTATAGAGCGAAGGTTGGTAGTTGGTGTTCTGCCGGGTCCTTGCCGCTTATTGCCGCACCCCGGGCTATCGCATCTCGCGCGAACTCCAGGTACTTAGGAGCGGCTACAACTGAAATTACGGTCCCGTCAGCGACCTCGCCTGAAAACTCCAGCGACTTGGGTCCGATTACTCCGCAGTACAGGGGCACACCCTCTCCGGGGTGAGTAAGAACCACGTCTTGAAAACTGAAGTAGTCACCGTCTTCAGTCAGCGTTTCTCCATCTAGGAGACGCCGGACGGCAGTTACTGCCTCCCTCATTGCTGTAAGTGGCGATGCAGGGTAAACGCCCATTTGCTGGGTCCAGGCCGGAACACCGTGACCGATTCCAGCCATCAACCGCCCCGGGAAGAGTCTCGCGGTGGTGGCGATCTCCATAGCGGTTACCGCAGGGTGTCGGACCACGGACGAAATAATTCCAAGACCGACCGGGATGCTCTTAGTCGCCTGAAGAGCGGCGACGGTACTCGATATTCCACCAAGGAAGAAGTAGTCCTCGCTTAGCCAGAGTTGATCGAAACCGCGATCTTCAACCAATTGGGAAAGACTGATGAGCTGTTCTGGCGGAGTAGATCCATGAAGGATTACACCGACTGGAATATTTCTACTACTCACGTTGGAATCCCTTCTTAGCGTTTGTGTTTGTTTTGTTTGTGTTGGTCATAAGGGCTAGTTGACGGCTAGAGATCCCGCACATTTGGCACGAACGCGTATGACTGGTTCTGTGAGATATGCCATCGGAACCTCCTCGAGTTCAACGACCTCGGTCGAATCGGGATCAGCGCCGGCAGCGATCGCTTCATCGCGGGCCGCCGAGGAAGCTTGCTGTAGTGCCTCCTCTCGACTGCTGCCAGAGAGTTCGTAGACACGATCAACTTGTCCTGACACTGAAGCGATTGCAGCTCCAATGGCGTTTGCTACCTCGTAATGCTCGGGCCGCTGGACCTCCGAGACACCCGGAAGATCATCGGGGACAAGCATGGATCCACCACCGACAGCGATAAGAGGTACCGCCGATCGCGAGACTTTGACCGTGTCGATGGCTTCGGCAAGTAGACGGTCGGACCTGACGAATACCTCTTCAAGATTTTTTGACGTTTTCTTCAGGTTGGATGAGTCGCCCAGGTTTGCCCGACCTGCTGCTACTGCATAGTCAGTGAGTGTGGCCGTGGAACCACCGAAGACCAGGGCTTCGTCAAGTAGTCGGAAACCAACGCTTTCGGGTCCGATTTGGAAACCGTCAGCGCAGTCACGGACGACGGTTCCTCCTCCAAGAGCGATGCTGACCAGGTCGGGCATTCGAAAGTTAGTCCGAACTCCTCCGATGTCTACCGGAGAACTAGATTCTCGGGGGTAGCCACGATTCATTACACCGATATCAGTTGAAGTTCCGCCGACGTCGACAACAAGGGCGTCACTCACCCCTGTGAGGAAAGCGGCTCCTCGCATGCTGTTTGACGGGCCACTTCCTATGGTTAGAACGGGGTATTTGAGGGCGTAGTCGAGGCCCATCAAGGTGCCGTCGTTCTGCGCAATGTAGGCATGTGCCGGTAGCCCTTTGGTTTCAAGAGCTCCGGTTAGGCCATCCACGATTCTTGCCGCCACGCTGAGAAGAGCGGCATTGAGTGCACAGGCATTCTCGCGTTCCAGAAGCCCGAGTGCCCCGATCCCATGACTTAATGAGACGGGTAGATCGCCAAGTACCTCATTTACGACCTCTTTGGCTGCCAACTCATGATCCGGTACGACAGGTGAGAAGACACCGGTGATCGCTACGGCATCGATCTCTTCATCAATTTGCTCCAAAAATCTCGACAGGTGTTCTGGATCAAACCTTGCCAATTCCTGACCATTCAACTCGGAACCGCCATCCACAATTACTTCTCCCGCGAGTACTTCGTCTCGGAGTTCGTCTGGCCAGTCGAACAAAGGTGGTATCGCGTGGCTTGCTGGCCCGGCGACTCTTACCGAGATGATCTTGTTCAGGTCTCGTCGTTCGAGAATGGCATTTGTTGCGTGCGTAGTGCCGAGCATGACGTGCGTGATCCTGTCGACAGATTCGGCAAGCCCGTTGAGGACTGAGTCGAGCGCTGCGGAAATCCCACTCTGGATATCAGGAGTAGTCGGCGTCTTAGTCTTCGCAATGACGTTGTCATTTGAATCAATAACTACTGCGTCGGTATTGGTTCCACCGACGTCGATCCCGATACGGAAAGTGTCTTCAGTCTTCATGACGTCCCATGGACCGGTTGGTAGTCAACGTCGTAGCCAAATACTCGAGGCCCAACAACTGCGAGGCCTGCTTCTGACGTCCATTGCTCAGGGGCTGGAAAGACAGCGACTACCACCCTCTGGCCGTATCGGATGTGCTCAGTCACAATGCCTTGAGCGGTATGGCTGTCCAGGAGCGTGATGATGTCAGGGACAGTTGCTATCGCTTCACCATTTTCTAGGGCTACAAGGTTTTCATTCTGAAATTCGATCGTAAGTGAACGACCACCGTCTACTCCGGTTCCCTCTATGACTGCAGAACCACGTACAAATCCACCTTCTGTGCGGCGCTCGACAGCCGTCACCTTGCCGGTGAGAAGGCGAGCAAGTGGAATGATCTCACCAAGGGAGTCGAAGGGATCCTCTGGAGCTGTTCTAATGGCGCTACCCACCGAAATAGCAGTTGTGACCGTTCCTCGGATCGTGGGTACCGCTGCTTCCGCAGCGGTCATTGGATAAAGACTCGAACACGCACAGCCCCCCAAGGTGGAAACGGTGTTTCGCGCCAATCTTTCAAGCCATACGTTGTCGCGTGTTTCGTAAGTGATCACCTGCAGTCGTTCATCTGCGATAGCGCAAGGCCAAGCGGAGATCCCATGTAGGTGTGGCGTGCACATCTGGACTTCAGGGAAGGCTCGGCCCATGAGGTCACCATCGACTATTGGGAGTCCGGCATTCGCCGCCCAAGCAATGGGTAGGACTCCATTAATGCCACCCATTTCCAGGCACATCATTGCTACGACGGGCTTTCCCAATCGGGCCTCAAGGGCCGACCGGATGACCTTGCTTTCGGCCCCATTTGGGATCTTTTCGACCATGACTGTTGGAGCGCCAATCATTCCAGAAGGGAGCACAAGGCCTTCTGGGTCTAGATCTTCGAGTTGAACGAGAGGAACCGGGCCAGTTTCTGATACAGCGTGGAGGGCCATCAGCAGCCCAACTCGGGGGTCCCCACCACCGCCTCCGGCCAGGACCGCGCAACCGACGGCCAAGTCGCTCAATTCTGACGGTCCGAGTCCTGTCGGCGGGACGTTCGTCAATTGCTGAGTGCCTCAAGGACATCCTCTGGCGTAATCGGAATCCTAGTAACCGGTGCTCCGATTGCGTCACTAACGGCATTCGCTATAACGGCAGAAACAAGAGCGATCGGCGGTTCGGCAACTCCCTTAGCCCCGTAAGGACCCTCCGGGTCAGCCTCTTCAAGCAGAATGAACTCGACGGTTGGAATATCGACGGCTAGAGGGAGTCGGTAGTTCTCGAGCGTTCGCTCGAGGTATCTACAGTTCTCGATCTGCAAACTTTCGTAGAGAGTGTGGCCGATGCCTTGGGCGACAGCACCCTGGATCTGACCGCGTATCCCTGTCGGGTTAATTGCTCGGCCGACGTCTTGGACTACCACATACCGCTGAACTTCGATCTGGCCAGTGATGGGATCAACTTCGACAGCGGCCATGTGCGCGTGGTATGAGGGAGTTGGCATTGTCGGAAACAGCAGTCCGCTGGCACACGCTGGGTTGAAATCGACGGGCGGGGTTGTGTACGAGGCCGCAGCGACAATCGGTCCGGTTGTCCAGGTAGCAGCCGCTGCGACCTCGCTAAGAGAGATCCGTGATTGGGGAGCACCGACTACTCCAATTTCTCCATTGACAAGATCCATGTCGGCTGGACTGGCTTCGAGCATCCCTGCAGCAACTTCGAACAGCTGTTCCTTCACCTTGAGAGAAGCATCTAAGGCTGCGCGTCCGACTATATGGGTGGTTCGGCTTCCTTGAGACCCAGCGTCGTACCCGGTTACGTCAGTGTCGGGAGAGGTTACGTGGACGTCCTCTGGGTTGACGCTGAACTCTTCGGCAACGATTTGGGTAATCCCCATGGTTACCGCGCCAGAACCATTGTCGTTCGCGCTGGTAATGACGGTGATTGCTCCGTCCTCGTTGACCTTCACTGTGGCCTGTCCAGGCATCGGGTTAGTCAGCCAGACACAGCCTCCGAGGCCAAGCCCTTGGTAGGGGCCCTTGGATCCGTTTGTTTCATCCCACGGGAGGATCTCCTCGAGTCGTTCGAACGCCTTTCCTAGGGTGCTTGCATTGTCCAACACCTGTCCGTTGAGGAGGGTGTCGCCGTCACTAAGGAGATTGTCGAGTCGATATTGCCGTCGATCGATGCCAAGGGTGTTAGCAATCGAATCCATATGTCGTTCAATGGCTGCGTATAGGTAGGTTCCGCCCACCCCACGAAACGCTCCTGTTGGAGCGGTATTCGTGTAGTGGAGCCGACTAATCACACGTGTTGGACCGACCTCGTAGACGCCCTTGGCTATATGAAGCGGCAGCGAAGCAAGCCAGATTGACTCTGCGCTGTAGGCACCGTTGTCCATGTCGCAGAGCAGTTCGCGCGCGACCATCGTGCCGTCTTTGTCGAGAGCAGTCCGGATCTTGACTACGGCATTTTCACGACTTGGGCATGTAAGAAGATCCTCTGTCCGGTCGTTTGCGATTCGCACTGGCCTACCGGTCTTTTCTGCCATGAACGCTGTGATTGGTTCAAGGGCAGCATCAAGTTTTCCTCCGAAGCCTCCTCCGATTGTGTGGCCGATAACACGGACGCTGGATGGCCGAATACCCAGAAACTGAGCGACCCGGTCCCGAACGTTGAATGGGTATTGGCTTGCTGTGTGGATCGTGTAGCGACCTTCGGCAAATACAGCAACAGCGCTCTTGGGCTCTATGTAGGCCTGATACTGACGGTTGCTGACGAGTTCATCTTCCACCACCAGATCGGCCTCTTCGAAGATGGCATCAACATCGTCAGGTTCAGAGGACATCTGAGCTGCGACATTTCGGTAACGAGGGTGATCGGTTTCTGGTCCAGCGAGGGGTTGGTACGTCTCCCACTCAGGATGGACAAGAGAACTCGAAGGGTTATCGACCATGGCGGTAGCGAGATCAACGCCGGGCACTTCTTCAATTTCCAGGCTGATGGCGTCGACTGCGGCTCTAGCTTCTTCGCGTGAGTCCGCAACAACCACTGCAATCGGTTCACCTTCGTATCGAACACGTTGGGTTGCGAATAAGCGCTGTTCACAAAGAACCCAGCCAGCACGAGTATTGGGTTGGTCCGCAGAGGTGCAGACAGCGTGAACTCCGGGCATCGCAATTGCGGCCGTGGTATCCAACCGCGTAATTGTTCCGGAGGGAACTGGCGAGCGAAGCAGGCAGCCGTGGAGCATCCCAAGCATTCCGACATCGACTCCGTAGATGGACTGCCCGCGTACTTTCTCGACAGCGTCAGTGCGAGCGATGGAGGTTCCGATCAGAGTCATGACTTTCTCTCCACTCCTGAGAGACTTATAGCCGCTTCCACGATCTGGGAATACCCAGTACAGCGGCAGAGATTTCCAGCCAGTGCATTAGCGACCTCTTCGCCAGTGGGGTTGGGCTGCTTTCGTAGAAGAGCGGTAAGTGTCATTACGAAACCGGGTGTGCAGAAACCGCACTGGATGCCGCCTGCCGTTATGAGTGTCTCTTGGAGTGGACTCAGGTCAGATCCCTCACTTACCCCCTCGATAGTTTCGACATGGCGACCCTCTGCTGCCAAAACTGGATAGAGACAGGAGGTAATTGGCTGGCCGTCGATGAGAACCGTGCAGGCTCCGCATTCCCCCTCACTGCAGCCCTCCTTGGTTCCTGTGAGGCCTAGAGAGTTGCGTAAGAATTCCAACAAGGTGGTTGCTCCATGGCCATCGATGGTGACCGAGCGACCGTTTACAAGAACTGAGGCGCTAACTGAGTTCATGACAGGTCGCTAGCGACTCGCGAATAGCACTGGTCCACAGCATTTTCAAAGATCCTCGGAAGGACCATTTTCCGGTATCTGGCGGTAGCCCGAACGTCATCGATGGGCTCGGCTTGTTCGAGGATCAGAGCGGCCGCAGTACGGGTCTCTTCACTATTTGCCTTTGTGCCTAGAAGGGCTTGTTCTGCGGCCTGGGCACGGAAAGGGACCGGAGCGACCGAACAGACGGCTATACGGGCGTCGTTGATTGTTCCTGTTGAGTCAACGGAGAGTCGAATCGCGAGGCCAACAATCGCGACCTCCATGGCACCACGTCGCCCAACTTTCTTGTAGATATCGGCAGTTCGGCTATCCGAGTTGTCGAGACTGAAACCGGTAACCAGTTCATCAGGTTCGCGGGCAATGGTCCGTCTGCCGACAACAAAATCGGCGAGGGGCACTTCGCGTTCACCGCGGTCCTTGCTGGCCAGAAGAACGTTTGCGCCGTGGACAAGGAGCGGGGGTAGAAGATCAGCAGCTGGGGAGGCATTACACACGTTCCCGCCGATTGTCCCGACGGCCTGGGTTTGCCAGCCTCCGACGAGTGAGGCGGCGCGAGCAACTGACTGGTACCGGTCACAAAGCACCGGGCTTTGGGCCAGGTCTATGTGGGTGACGAGTGCTCCTAGTGTGAGGCGGCCATTTTCGGCGATGCTCCGCATGCCTTCGATCCGTTCGATATGTACGAGCGTTTCTGGAGAAATCTCGCCACGCTCAAGTTGGATCATCACATCGGTGCCTCCAGCAAGCACCTGGGCCTTGTCCCCAAGTTCCGCTAGAGAGGCAAGTGCCTCGTCTAGGTCACCAGATCTCCGAAATTCCATTTGTCTGCCTCGTTTCTCTATGAATTTTTCCCGGTGGTTTTCGTTTCAATGGGCGATCCTTCATGGCGGCTAAGGGGCATCTCCGAATAGGTCTTGAAACCCTTCTGCAAACTCTTCTTGGGTCTGGGACCTCCAGAGTTCGATCCAGGCAGCGTCATCTGCAGCAACTCTGCCTGCGATAATCCAGTCGGCGGCTGGACCGACGGGGCGCTGAATGGTGGCTTCTTCGGATTCAATTGCTGCTGCGATAGCCATAGCGACATCATTGGGATCGCCGCCTTCGTCAAGGCCATTCTCGTATAGGGATCGGATGAAACTGGCAACGGTGTCGTAGGGCCCGCCACTGGATGGCAAGGTCGACAGAGCCTTTGTGAGCATTGGCGTTCGGATGAACCCAGGCTCTATAGCAAAGGACCGAATTCCGTATGCCGCTCCTTCTATGGCTACAGCCTGCGTAATGGCCTCCATCGCATATTTGGTTGCTGCATATGGGCCGGATAGAGCCGAAACGATCCGAGCGGAGACTGAACTCACGTTTACTATGGTCCCGGACCCTGCAGAACGCATCGTCGGTAGGACTGCTCGGATCATTGCTGTGGGCCCGAAGACGTTTGTTTGGAACATCTGGCGGAGGCCAGCGTCGGTTGTTGTTTCGACTGCGGAAAGATCGCCTACCCCAGCGTTATTGACAAGCACGTCTAAGCCACCCGCTTCTGCCAGTACGTGGCCAACCCCGTCCCTTATTGACTCTGGATCATCTACATCGAGGGAGAGGACTGTTACTTCGGTCTCAGCCGCGGCAGCGGCGGCTAGAAGGGCGCCACAGGACGCCTCGTTACGCATTGATGCATAGACCGTGTGACCGTGGGCGGCGAGATGGACTGCCGTTGCCAGTCCGATACCCGTTGAACAGCCTGTGATCAGCGACGTGGTCACGCGAATGGAGCCTCCGAGTATAGGACGTTATAGCGTTACAACGACGTCATAAAGAAAAGTTTTGACGAAGATTTTGGCGCAGTCTGTCGGGTGGAGACTCTGTGTTATCTGAGCGGTGGTTCATGCCGAGAATCGATCAACCGCAGAGATCGACTACAACCAGATTTCGAGGGCCCACCAGCGAACGTTGGAGAGAAGAGCAGTTACGACTAGGCGCCAAAGCGCCTGCGCGTATCTGCACTTGGGGCTCCTGGCGTCGCCCACCCCCCTGTGGGGAGGAGTGACAGACTCAGACCGTGAGGAAGTACGCAGTTGTCCTGACGTTCTTGTTGATCGTCTCGGGTTGTGGCGGTAGTTCAGACACCGCCACACCAGTTACGACGGTTGCTCCTGTAGCAACTCAAGCGCCGACCACCACGGCGGCGCCGACCTCAACCGTCGTCGCGTCGACGATTGCAGCACCGACGAACACGGCGGCACCGACGACCACGGCGGCACCGACCACCACCGTCGCGCCAACGACGACAGCAACACCGACCACCACCGTCGCGCCAACGGCAGCAACACCGACCACCACCGTCGCGCCAACGACGACAGCAACACCGACCACCACCGTCGTACCCACCATCAGCGTTGGCACAACAACTACGACTGGGCTTACTCCGTTGGAATGGCCCGATGACGTTGGGGCGAGTCGCTTTGGGCATCTCAGCGCTGGTAGGGGCGCGGGTCCTGGAGGCTGGCGTAGGCCGCACCCAGGCGTGTTCTCGTGGGGCCTCATTGAGACGGACCCAGGGAACTACAACTGGCAAAACACAGACAAGATGGTTCGTGTCATGCAACAGGACAGGGTTGCTGTCCTTACGACTCTCTGGCCGTTTGCCGACTGGGACCAAGAGACTTGCCACGGCGATCAGCCCAAGGCCCAACCCACCTTCCCTGAACTCGGTGACTCTCTCTATGCACCGTGCGACATTGGGGCTTACACGGCCTGGTTGGAAGCCACAGTTGAGCGTTATGACGGCGACGGTGTCAACGACATGCCAGGACTCGAGTACCCGATGCGCCATTGGGAGGTCTCCAATGAGCCTGAAATGCAAAAGCCTGGCCTTACATTCTTCCAGGAAGACTCTGCGGCCTATCTCGAACTTCTCCGCGCGTCCTATAAGGCAATAAAAGCCGCTGACCCCTTGTCGGTGGTCCTGCTTGGCGGACAGGCAGGCATGTTCGATTCCATGGTGGAATATTGGGAACCTGTTCTGCAAGAAGCCCACGAGTTCTTCGACGTGGGCAATATTCATTCCATTAGGAGTAGCAACACCTTCTTCTCCGCTGAATACCGAGCCTTCCTAGATGGGCACGGACACCAAGAGAAACCTTTCTGGGTCACCGAAGCACTGATTGGCGAAAGCTCTCTTCAGGGTGGTTCGGAGGAGGAACTAGCCCAGATCGCATTTACAGGCTCGGTGGTCTCGTTCGTCAACGGTGCCGAAGTGGTAATCATCGCTGGGGCCGTTTACGACCGCCCGAAAATACCCCAGAAGGTTAGTGAAACTTGGGAGATCGTCATTTCGACAATCGGGAATTTCGAATCAGTCACAGGACTTACAGAGAACTCAAGTCGGTTCGACATGCCAAACGGAGCAACGGTTTACGCGATCTGGGGTGGCGCTGGGTTACCTGCTGACGTGACAGGAACTGTCTTGACTCGGCTCTACGACGGGTCAGAAGCAACTCTCGATGCTTCACTCGTCGCAGCAGAGGTCCCGACATTTGTCCTTATCAATTGAGGCAACAAGGCTTGAGGTTTCAGTTGCGCGTATCTATACGTGGGGCTCCGATGTCGCCCCCGCCCACTGCTGGCCGTTACATACTCCCGCCGACACCTGGAAACTTTTCGTCCAAATCCTTCCAGTCCTTCCAATGCCTCTTCAATGAAGAGACCAGTGCGACCCAACCGTCATGCACTCGGCGTCGGAGCAACTCGAACCAACTCTCGTCCATCGTTCAACGGTAGCCCTAGGTGATTCGTCTAGTCATCGTCCTCGACGAATCCCGGGGTGTGCCGACGATTACCTCGGTCCCTGCCCTGGCCCTGCCGCCAACGAAGGATTCTGTTTTCAACCCACGGTGACCAGCGCAGCAATGGTGGTCAAGTCGTGGATCGAATCAGCAGGCTTACTGCACCAAGCGCAGCTGCCGCGTAGACCAGTTGGGATATCCCCCTTCGGTCCACAATATGACGGACAGGCCCACTGAGAAAGAAACCGACTGTTGAACCGAGGACCAGGACGGTGGCTGTGATCAGGTCGGTGCCATCGATCTGATTTGTCGAGGCGAGCACGACAATAGAGATAATCGTCAGCCCGGTCGTACAAGTGTTGAGGGTGGACCGAAAGGTCGGGCCCTCGAAATTGCTCATAGCGAGCGCCAACCCAATGGTGGGTATGCCCACCGTGTTGGCCATGAACCCGCCCAAGGCGGCGCCGAACACGAGTGTCGAAGTCGCGTGCTTCAGTTGAGGGCGGGCTACTTGCATCCCTATGACGGCTAACAGCAACACGCTGATAAGGACACCCAATGTTTCCGTGCTGGCAGCAACGAGGGTAAACGAGCCGACTGCCAACGCAGGGATAAAACCAACTGATATCCACTTCAGGACGGAGAGGTCCACCCACCGCCGCTCTCTAAACGCAACTAGACCTGAAAACACGGGTGTCATGAGCACGATCGGGACTGGGACGAAATCTGGATTAATCAGGATCAAGAACGGAACAATCACGACCCCACCGCCGAAACCAAGAGCACCAGCGATAGTTGAGCCGATCGCAATGAGAATGAAACCGCCAATTAACTCCCAGATTCCCACGA
>Ga0310344_10001206_pt1 | contig 19840 bp, 17 predicted proteins | sample HC15DNA20200_MG_FD_203801 | JGI IMG/M metagenome (GOLD analysis project Ga0310344, IMG submission 203801) | Marine microbial communities from station ALOHA, North Pacific Subtropical Gyre - HC15-DNA-20-200_MG | ecosystem: Environmental > Aquatic > Marine > Oceanic | place: Pacific Ocean: North... | reverse complement strand
TGGGCTATCCACAGTAAATAATATATCAGGATTATAATCTGCAATAGCTTTAACAGTTTGGTTAATCTTTTTATTAATTTTAAATAAATTTAAAATTACATTTGTAAAACCTAAATATGTTATTTCTTTTAAATTATAGATTGATTTAATCCCTAAAGATTTCAAGTTTTCTCCACCTACAGACAAATAGTCTATGTTTGGATTTATTTTTTTTAAATTACTAATAACCTTAGCGGCCAATTTATCACCTGAAGATTCTCCTGTTAAAATAAAAATTTTCTTCATTTAAAAATTCTCCAAAGACTACCATTATCTGATAACATATAAAGATCGCCAGTTTCTTCCTGTATTTTAATATCTCTTATTCTACCAATATTTCCCTTAAAAATAATTTCTTCATTCATGAACATATTGTTTTTGAATCTAATTTTTCGTAAAGATTGATCCTTAAGTGATGTCACTAAGGCATCGCCATTCCACTCTTTAAATGTATTTCCTTTATAAATAGTCATTGCACTAACTGCTATTGAAGGAACCCAATACTTTATTGCCTTAGTAAACCCTGGTTTCCATTTAGGGCCTATTTTAGTTCCAGAATAATTAGTTCCACCCCAGCCTAATATTTTCCATCCATAATTTTCTCCAAAATTTGTTACGCCGAACCAGTCTCCTCCTTTTGCTCCATGATTTGTTAAATAAATTTTACCATCAAATGGAGACAGCGCCATCCCTTGAGGGTTTCTGACTCCTATTTGAAAAATTTCAGGTAACCAATCTGTTTTACCTTTAAATTTTGGATTATCTTTTGGAATAGATCCATCAAGATAAATTCTAATAATGCTTCCAGGATGTTTTGTTGTATCTTGAGCAATCATTCCTTGGCCTCTTTCACCTGCTGTTATATACAAATGTTTGCCATTAATAACTAACCTAGATCCAAAATGATATCCGGAATCAATTGGTGGTTCCGCTCTAAAAATATTTTTAAATACTATTTTTTTTTTATCAAATATTCCTTTAGCAACGGTTGTGCTAGTTTCCCAGTTACCTCTATTTTCAGAGTAAGAAATATAAATTCTGTTGTCTTTATATATCACATCGAGTAATCCACCTTGACCTAGGCTAATGAGCGAAAGATTGTGTTTTATTTCATTTATATTTTTGTCTTTTAAATTTAAAGTTAATAATTTACCTGTTTTTTCAGTAATTATTACATTCTCCTTATCAATAAATGACAGGCTCCAAGGTTTGTTTAAATCATCAAATATTTTTTCAAACTGAATTTCTGAGGAGTATGAATTAGAAAAATTAAATAGAAATAAAAAAATAATTAGTTTTTTCATTTTGCCATTATAAACATTTTATTTTTATTAGCGAAATTAATGCATTTTTTTCTTTCTAAAAAAACATTTTGTTTGTCTTTTATGACAATTCCTTTTAGTCCAGCTAGCTTACATTGTTTTAAAGTTTTTAAACCAACTGTTGGCAAATCAATTCTTAAATCTTGCTTTTTTTTTGGAAATTTAACTAATACACCTTTGTTTTTTAATTTTTTACTTTTGCATCTCTTGAGCATTTTTTGAGTGCCTCCTTTGCCTTCAATAGCAATAACTTTTTGATTCCTAACCACAGTTCCTTGACTGGAAGTATATTTACCTAATCTACTTAATATTCTAATGGCTTTATCAACATCAATTTTGTCTTCTCTGTTAGGTTTTATTTTAGAATAAATTCCTTTTTTTAAAGTTAATTCAGGATTAAAAGCTAATGAACTGATCGTTGTGATTCTTTCTTTTTTAAAGATGTTTATTATTTCTTTTAGAATAGCAGCATCGCCAAGCTTAGAGCTTTTAATAATTCTAGGCATATAATAAACACCTTTGATATCCAAACGAAGTTTGGAAAATCTCGGTTTTTTAACTTTTCCAGCAAATAAAATTTTTCTACATTTGTTTTCTTTTAAGATTCTAATAATTTTGCCGAATTGTCCTAAAGAAACTGAATAAGAATTTCTATCTTTTTTAAAAATTTTATTTTTAGTTAAATCGATAATTAAATATTTTTTTTTACTCTTTACTTTCTTCAAAATTTGCTTTGGAAAATCAGTTTCTCCAAATATAAGCCCAATCATAATTATCTTAGCTTTGTGGTGAACAAATAGGTCTTTTTTTGTCTTTTTCTAAAAAAGTAATTACTTCATTTACTAGTTCATTGCCTTTGTGTTCACCGTTAATTTTGCTAAGGTTTTCATGTAAATTTTTTGAAGCAAATATTTCTTTGTAAGCTTTACTTAGTCCCATAATTTTTTGATTTTCATATTTTTTTCTTCGTAACCCTATCAAATTTAATCCTTCTAAATAATTTCTATTACCAATAGATAAACCAAATGGTATTACATCTTTTAATACGCCGGTCATTCCCCCAATCATTGCCAACCTTCCTATTCTTGTAAATTGTTGTACAGCTGAGTTTCCTCCTATAACAACTGAGTCTTCAATTGTAACATGGCCTCCTAAAGGAACATTGTTTGCAATAATAACTTTATTCCCAATCTTGCAGTCATGAGCTATATGAGATGAAATCATAAAAAGACAGTTGTTGCCTACAATTGTTTTAAATCCTCCTCTTTCAGTACCTGGATTTATCGTAACGTATTCCCTGATTAAATTATTTTCCCCAATCTCTATGCTATTTTTTTCACCTTTAAATTTTAAATCTTGTGGCTGAGTTCCAATACTTGCAAAAGGGAAAATCTTAGTTCCTTTCCCAACCTTTGTATTACCTTCGATGTGCACATTCGATATTAATTCAACATTCTCATGAAGAAAAACATTTGGGCCAATATAACAAAATGGACCGATCTTAACATTTTTAGAAATTTTAGCTTTAGGATCTACTATACTTGATTTGTGAATCATTATTTCCTGTCTACTATAGTTGCTGACCATTCTGCATCAGCCATTTTTTTTCCATCAACTTTTGCTGTTCCTTTATATTTCCAAACTCTTCCATGAGATCTAATTGCTTCTATTTCTAAATGTAACTCACAATCAGGAATTACTGGATTTCTAAATCTAGCTTTATCTACGCTCATTAAATAAACTAACTTGTTTGCATATTCTTTTGGATCAATACCATGTGCTGTCAAAGCTGCTGCAGCTTGACCGAAAGCTTCAACGATTAATACTCCTGGCATTACTGGTTGTTCTGGAAAATGCCCTTGTACATAAAAACCATTTTTTTTTACATACATTATTGCTGTTGCAGATTTTAGTGGAACTATTTTGGTTAATCTATCTATTAATAACATGGGCTCTCTATGAGGTAATAAACTTTCTATTTTTTTTTTATCTATTTCAGTTTCACTCATTATTTTTTCCAATTTCTTATAAAATCTTTAAATGGAACAGCGGGGTAACCCATTACAATCTGATTATCTTCGATATCTTTTACGACTCCACTGCCACCACCTATCTTAACATTATTGCCTATAGTTAGATGGCCAGAAATACCTGCTTGCCCACCTATTGAGACGTTGTTGCCTATCGTTGAACTTCCTGCAAAACCTACTTGGCCTGCTATCATACAATCAGATCCAATTTTAACATTGTGCGCCATATGAACCTGATTATCCAAATATGTATTTTGTCCAATTTCTGTATCATCAACTGAACCTCTGTCTATTGTGCATCCAGATGCAATTTCAACATTATCATTAATTAGTACTCTACCAATATGAGGAAATTTAAAATTTTTTCCTTTTAAAGGAATAAATCCAAATCCTTTTAGACCTATCTTACAATCATCTTGAATCACTACATTGTTACCCAATATTGAATTTTTTAAAATCACATGAGAGCCTATTACACAATTATTGCCCACAACCACATCGTGCTCAATTATTGAATTAGCTCCAATAATAGTATTTTTACCAATTTTAACATTTTTACCAATTAAAACATTATTACCAAATTTTACATTCTTAAATTTATTTTTAGTTACTAATTTTACTGATAAATCAGGATAGTCAATATCAGCATCTGGGTACATTTTGTTTAGAACTTTTGCTAATTCAAACAAAACATTTTTTACAATTATTTTTTCAACTCCTTTAGGTAAAAATTGTTCTAATTTCTTTGTAGTAATACAATAAGTTGCTTTCGTGACTAATGCGTCAGACTTATATTTCATAGAGTCAAAAAAAGTTAGATCAAATTTTTTTGATTTTCTTAATGTTTTAACATCATTTATCTTAATATTTTTTTTTGATTTTAAATCTGAAAAAAGAGTATTAATAAGACAAGATTTTTTTTTAAAAAACACAGTTGATAACATTAAACTTTTTAGTTTAATTTAATTGATTTTAATTTACTATTAAGTATTTTAACAATATCTTGCGTGATATCTAAGCTCTCATCTGCAAGTAACATACTTTTTTTATCTAACACCATTCTAATATTTTTCTTTTTCATATATTCCTTTATTATTGGATTTAAATTTTTAAGAAGTTCTGTTCTGGCCTTAGATCTTTGTTCCGAAACTGTGCTCAAAAGTACAGTTCTTTCTTTTTTAAGAGAATCTACTTTAGATCTTAAATCAGTAACTTTTTTTTTATATTCTTCTGCTGAGATAACTTTTTTTTGCTGAATAATTTTTTTTTCATCATCTTGTATAGCTTTTTCTTTTTTCTTAAGCTCTTTTGCCCCATTATCTAATTTTTTTTTTAAATAATCTTGAGCTTTTTTTCCAGCATCACTTTGATTCAAAATATATTTAAAATCTAGATAATGAGGAACATCGGCCGAAAGATTGACTTGAAAAATAAAAAATATAATCGAAATAAATGCTATTTTCTTATAAAATTTCATATTAAAAAGTTGTTCCTAAATTAAAATTAAAAGATTCAGTTTCATCTGTAGATGCTTTTGAAATATTTGTCGAGAAAACAAAACTCATTGGTCCTAATGGAGACATCCAATTAGCTGCGATACCTGTTGATGATCTAATTTTACTACTTTCATCAATTGTACTATCATAATCAACTCCCCATACATTTCCAAAATCTAGAAATAAACCAACATCTGTTTTTGTTGAATCAGCTAATAATTTTGGAAGATTTGCTTCTATATTAATAGCTGCTGCATAATTTCCTCCAATGTGATCACTTCCATCTACTGGTCCTACTTTACCTCTCTTAAATCCTCTTAATCTTTTTGTAGATAAATTTTGTCTTCTACTTAACCTTACGTCGTCATCACTCAATCCATGTGCTGTACTAATGAATAATTTACTTGCACCTATTAATTTTTCACTAAATTCATTGTATGCACTTGCTGAAAATTGATTTGCTATATAGGCTTTATCTGCATAGATCGGGAAAGATTGATTAAACCCTATTATTGAACCTTCTGTTGGCATAAAAGATCTGTTTCTTTTGTCAAAAGCAAAACCATACTGAGCTGTTAAATCACTAAAAGTACCACTTTGTTTTTTTAAAGAAGCTGATGCAGAGTCATCAGTTTGCAAGTCATCGTGACTTGCTGAAAGCCCAAGTGTAGCATAAAGATCTTGATATTGTTCAAATGTAGTACTTATACCTGCGTTTAATAATGTATTTTCATAGCCTTGTACCGGCTTATCATTACTAACACTTCCTATTGAATAAGTTAAAGCATTTCCTAAAAAATCATAATTAGGATTTGTATAACTAAGAGTTCCTTTTAATGATTCTTCAGATACATCAATATCAAAAGATACGTTATTTCCTTTTCCTAGCCAATTATTCTCTTTAACTATAAAAGCTATAGTTCCACCATTAGTTCCTACTCCCGCTCCAGCGCTAATTTCTCCAGTAGGTTTTTCTTCAACACTTATATCTATAATTTTTAAATTAGAATCTGATCCACTTGAAACTTTCTCTTCGACGGAACCAAAAATGTTTCTAGATTTAATTTTAGCAACAGATTTACTCAAACTTAATTTTGTGAAGGGATCTCCTTCATCTAATAAAAGTTCTCCTCTTATTACTGACTCGTTTGTAACGCTATTCCCTAAGATATTTATTCTTTCTACTAACTGTTTTTCACCTTCATAAATATTAAATTTTATAACAATAGAATCATCCTCGATAATTTCTTCAACGTTATGTTCAACAAATTGTAAATTATTTCTAGCAATTAATTCATCAATATTTTCTAATAATTTTTTAATTTTAAAAGGAGAATAATATGATCCAACAAGTTTATTATATTTTTTTTCAAGTGGATAAAATATATTTTTATCAAATACTTTATCTGGATTTGTAATAATCTTTTTAATTATATATCTATTTCCAGCATCAATAGAGTAAATTACCTCAACATCTCCGCTTTCTTTAAGTTCAGCAGAGCTTGAGGTGATTTCCACATCATAATAACCAATCGATTTGTAGTAGTTTAATAAAAGTCTTACGTCTAAATTTAGACGTTCTTGATTAAAGTTTGTATTATTAGATATAAATTTCCAAAATTTATCTTCTTCGCTTGCGATAATATCTCGCAATCTTTTTTCTCTAATTTTTTTATCTCCAGTAAATGAAATTTTTTTGATCTTAGATTTTTCACCTTTATTGATATCAAAAACTAAGTCTACTTTATTTTTATCCCTTTCTCTTACTTTTGTATCAACTTCAACAAAATTGTAGCCAAGAGAAGAATAGATCTTTTTAATAGTTTTAATATCTCGAGATATATTTTTTTCAATAAATGAATCTTTCGCTTTAGATTTAATAATTTTTTTTATTTGTTCTTTATATTTTTCTGCACTTTCGCCGAGAATAACCAATTCATTTATTAAAGGATACTCTATTAAATCAACCTTCAATAAACCATTTGTTAAATCTACTTCAATATTTTCAAAAAAATTGGTTGAATTTAAATCTGTTAAAATTTTATTTAAATCTTTCTCGGAATAATCCTTGTTAATATTAATATTTCCATAAATTTTTATTGTCTCTTCACTAACTCTTTTGTTTCCTGAAATTTCAATTCTTTTAACAATTTCAGCATTAACTGTAGAGACGTAAAAGATCGTCAATAAAATAAAAGTGATTAACTTAAGTATCTTCATATTTAATTATTTCAATTATTGTATCTCTTCCCCATTTGTCTATTTCAAAAATTTGGTCAATATTTTTAGGTATTCTTATAGCATATTTCTTAAAATTTCTATTCCTCAATACTCTTAGAATGTAGGTGTAAAAAGAGTTAAATGATATTCTTTTCTTCAAATACTGATCAACTAATATTTCATTGACCGCATTTATTATTATAGAAGATGAAGGATGCTTGTTCATTATAGGTTTAAGATTAATAATTGGAAATCTTTTTTTATCGACATTTTGAAAATTTAAATTTTTAAAAAAAATACCCTTTTTGTGATTCTTTTTGATTCTTAAAATACTTTTTATATCAATGCTGTCATCGAATATTGCATTTGCCAATGGAATTAACATTGTTGTCTCATGGTAAATAAATTTATAAAGACCATTTTTAAATTCAATTATTGCATGTATCAAAGATTCGGGATGTATTATTATTTCTATTTTCTTTGAATTCACAGAAAAAAGTTTTTCGGCTTCAACAAGTTCAAGCATTTTATTCATCAATGTAGCTGAATCTATAGAAATTTTTTTTCCCATTTTCCATCTTGGGTGCTTAATAGCCTGACTTGGTTTAACAATTTTTAATTGTGACAAATTATATTTTAAAAAAGGTCCGCCTGAAGCTGTAAGATATATTTTTCTTATATTTTTTATATTTTGATTTTCTAATAATTTCAGTATCGAAAAATGTTCAGAATCAATAGGAACAATTTTAGTGTTATATTTAAAAGCAGTTTTTTTTATCAAATTCCATCCACATATAATTGACTCTTTATTTGCGATAAGAATCTTTTTGCTTTTCTTAACCATTTCAATTGTTGGCCTTAAGCCAGCAATACCCGGTATTGCCACGATCGTTATATCTGATTTTCTAATTTTATTTTTTTTGATATCAATATCAGCAATAATTTTAACTTTATTTCTAATATATTTTTTTTTAACTTTTTCTAAAACTTTTAAATCATTTATTATAAATATTTTAGGTTTAAATTTATCAATTTGTTTACAAATTAATCTATAATTTTTATTAGCGGCTAATATATTTATCTTAAATAATTTTTTCTTTTTACTTAATATCTTCAAAGAATTGTGGCCAATGGAACCTGTAGATCCCAAAATAGAAATAATTTTTTTCATGCTAATAAATCATTAGTAAAGTTAAAAATCCAGCTGGCATTCCTAAAAGTATACCATCAATTCGATCTAATATTCCGCCATGACCAGGTAAAAAATTACCACTATCTTTTAAAAAAGACTTTCTTTTTAAAAATGAAAAAAATAAATCACCTAATTGGCATGCAACTGAGGTAATAAATCCAACAACTATAATAGAAGGATCAAAATTTTTAGTTAAAAAATAAATTAAGAATAATATAAAAATAATAGAAAATATCGTAGAGCCTATTGCACCAGAGATGGTTTTATTGGGACTTATTTTTGTCAATTTAGGACCCTTAAATGTTTTTCCAAATACAAATCCTCCAATATCTGATGCTATACATGTAATTAAGATTACAAAAAATAAAACTTTTAAATGTGAAAAAGAAGAAAAAATTACAAGAACCGAACAAAAAGAAAAAATATAAATAATAAAAGCTAGATTTAAAAAAAATTGTTTTATCTTATTTTTTCTAAAAATTATTAAAATTATTTTAGTGAATTCTATTATTGAGAATAAACCAACTACTATTAAAACATAAATCATAGCATAATTATTTATGAAAATTAATAATAATAATGATAATAATAATATCGAAGTATAAATTCTTTTTTTTAAATTTTCTAACATACTAAATAGAACCAAAATTTCTTTTCACTTTTTTAAAATTTTTAATTATCTTTATAAAATCTTTGTTATTAAAATCAGGCCATAGTTTATCTAGAAAATAAATTTCAGTATATGCAAGTTGCCATAACATAAAATTACTAAGACGCCTGTGTCCTCCTGTCCTTATTAATATATCTGGATTTGGTAAATTTTTAGTATAAAGATTTTTTTCTAAAGTATTTATGTCAATTTTATTTCTTTTTTTTAATTTGTTAAAGGCATCTATTAATTCATCTTTAGATCCATAATTTATAGCTAAATTAACTATAATTTTTTTGTTTTTTTTTGTAAGTTCTGTTGATTTTCTTAATGAAGATTTAATTGCCATAGGCAGGTTTTTTACCTTGCCTATAATATTAATTTTAATTCCATTTGAAATGACGTTATTTATTTCTTCTTTAAAATAACTAACTATTAATTTAAATAAGAAATTAATTTCAGCTTTGGGTCTTCTCCAATTCTCAGTTGAAAATACATAGAATGTTAGAATAGGTATTTTAAGATTTATAGATGACTCAACAATTTTTTTAACAGTTTTAACTCCATTTAAATGACCAAAATTTCTTCCTTTGTTTCTTTTTTGACCCCACCTTCCATTACCATCCATAATAAAGGCAACGTGGTTGAGTTTGTTCATATCTGCAATATCTCTTTTTCTTTATCAGATAAAATTTTATCTATATTTTCGATATTGGTATCTGTTAGCTTCTGAATATTTTTTTCAAAATTTTTGTTCTCATCTTCTGTGATTACTTTGTTTTTTAATTTTTTTTTTAATTCTTCGTTAGCTTCTCTTCTAACGTTTCTAATTGATACTTTTCCCTTTTCTCCCATATTCTTTAAAATCTTAGTAAGATCTTTTCTTCTTTCCTCCGTTAAATCTGGAATTCTTAATCTTATTATTTGTCCATCTATTTGAGGATTAATGCCAAGTTCTGATTTTTGAATTGCTGAGTCTATTAAAACTATATTTGCTTTATCCCAAACTTGAATTGATATTAATCTTGCTTCAGGCACACTAACAGTAGCAAGTTGAGCAACTGGCATCATTTGACCATAAACATCAACTTTTATGTTATCTAGCATGCTTGCATTAGCCCTGCCTGTTCTTAGTGTAGAAATATCTTTTTTTAATGACTGAATGCTCTTTTCCATCTTGGATAAATAATTCTTTTCGCTAAACTCTGAGCTCATTTTTAAACTCCTTCACCAACTTTATATCTAATAAAATCTAAAACTTTTACTTCTTTATCAATTTTATTCTCTTTAAGTATATCAGATACTTTCTTTTTAGGGTCCATTATCCAGATCTGATTTAAAAGCGTATTATCATTAATAAACTTCGAGATTTTACCTTTTGAAATTTTTTCAGCCATTTCTTTGGGTTTTCCTGAATTTGTTATTTCAGCTTTTATAATCTCTAATTCTTTATCTATAATTTCTTTTTTAATTCCATCTTTATCAATTGCTAAAGGATTTGAGGCTGCAATATGCATTGAAAGCTTAGTTCCAATATCATCATTTTTTCCTTTAATAATGCCATCTGCTTTAACTACGGATATAATTTTTCCTATATTTTTTTCAACTGCAGAATGAACATAAAAAAAATTAGATCCATTTTTATTATCAAAAAAATTAGCCCTTCTAATAGTTATTTTTTCCCCAATTTTAGCAATAAGATTAACCAAGTTATCCTTAACTAATGTGTCGTTGCTCATTTTTGAGATGCTAAGTTTATCTAAATCTCCTTTAGTTGTAAAATTTATATCTGATAGCTCTTTACAGAAAGAGATAAAATCTTTATTTTTTGCAACAAAATCTGTTTCGCTATTTATCTCAATTAACGATATTTCACCTTTGCTCTCTTTTACAAGAGCTAAACCTTCCGAAGCTGTTCTGTTCATTTTTTTAGAAGCTTTAGCTATTCCTTTTTTTCTTAGAAATTCTATAGATTTTTCAATATTTCCTTTTGACTCGTCCAATGCTAATTTGCAATCTTTAAAACCTACGCCGGTCATTTCCCTAAGTTTTTTAATATTATCTAATAAATCTTTATTTGACATTTAATTAATGGATAAGATTATTTTTTTTTGTTATCAGATTTTTTTTCTGATTTTTTATCTTCTTTGATTTCAGGGTCTTTTATAAATTTTTCTGCATCTTTAATTGTTTCTTTTAATAACTCACAATAAAGATTAATAGACCTTCTTGCATCATCATTTCCTGGTATTGGAAAATCAATACCCGTTGGATCTGAATTGGTATCTAAAATTGCTATAATTGGTATTTTAAGTTTTTTTGCCTCAGCAACTGCCAACGACTCGGTATTTGTATCAATAATAAAAATTAAATCAGGTGTTTTTTTCATTTCTGAAATACCTCCTAATGATCTTTGTAGTTTTTCTTTTTCTTTACCAAATTTTAAGATTTCTTTTTTTGTAAAACCAATATTTTCCTTCGATAACTGTTCATTTAACTTTTTTAATCTTTTTATTGAATTTTGTATTGTATTCCAATTTGTAAGCATTCCACCTAGCCATCTATAATTAACAAAAAATTGTCCAGTTTCTTTTGCTAAATCACTGACTTGTTCGGAAGCTTGTTTTTTTGTAGAAACGATAAGTATTTTGCCACCAGCAGCAATCGTTTTATGAGCTTGCACCAAAGCATTTTTTAAAAAATCAACAGTTTGTGTTAAATCAATAATATGAATTGAGTTTTTTTCACCAAAAATATATTGCTTCATTTTTGGATTCCATCTTAAGGTTTTATGCCCAAGATGCACTCCTGCTTCTAATAATTGTTTAATGTCTATTTTAGGTACGTTCATAATGTTTTCCGGTTAATCCACCACAGTTACTCCAAATTAATGGACCGGGAGGGCAATGCCCTTAAAACTGTGTGCGAAATTTAGATACTGATATATACAAACAAGTTAAAAATCAACTGTCTAAACAGTGATTTTTTTTACATATTCCTTGCTTTTCATCATTTTTAACTGATTAAAATCAAATTTCCTCGTGTTCTGAAGATTATAATAAATTTTTTTATCTTTATTATTAATAATTAAATTAATTTCGGTTTTTCCTTCTTTTTTTAAAAGTTTTTTTATTTCTTCGATATTGTAATTGTCATTTAACTCTATTGTTACTTTTGAATAAGGTTTGTTAATTATATCATCTAAGCTTAATATTTTTCTAATATTTATTCGCCTTTTAGATATATCAATTATTGATTTATCTTTTTGCAATGTTAAAACAAATGATTCAGATTCTTTAATTTTATCTCTATTATTAACTAAAATTTCAGCAAATAAAAATAATTCAAATTCTCCTTTATTATCACTGAATTTTACAATAGCAAAGGGTGTGCCTTTAGCACTTTTCTTTTCCTGTATTGACATTATTGTGCCAGCAACTAGAGCTTCATTATCATTATTTGTTAAAAATTCTTTATAAGAAATAATTTTTAATTGATCAAAAATTTCATTATATTCATTTAATGGATGGTCTGAAATATAAAAACCTAAAGATTTAAATTCTTCTAATAGAAATTCTTTTTTAGTCCATGTGTTTGATTTGATATAATCAAAGTCACTTTTTTTTGTATCATTATTATCATTAAATAAATTAGTTTGATTGTTTAACCTATCATCGTTAATATTTTTTATCTGTTGAATTATTTTTGGTATAGAGTTTAAAATTTTATTCCTATCTGTATCAAATTTATCAAATACACCGGATTTAACTAACCCTTCTAATTGTAATTTATTTACATCTTTAGAATCCACTCTATTAATAAAATCAACTAAAGATTTAAATTTACCATTTTTTTCTCTTTCATTAACTATATTTGATATTGCTTCAAATCCTACATTTTTAATCGCACCCAAACCATAATAAATTTTATTTTTTTCTGTTTTAAATTCTGCAAAAGACTCATTTATGGACGGTCTAATTATTTCAATTTTTAATCTTTTTAATTCTTCTACAAACTCTCTTAATTTCGAAGTATTTGTCAGCTCGGTTGACATTGTGGCTGCTATAAAATCTTCTTTATAATAAGTTTTTAAAAATGCTGTTTGATATGCAATCAATGCATAAGCAGCAGCATGACTTTTATTAAATCCATACTGAGCAAAAGGTTCTATTTTTGTAAAAACAAAGTTTGCTACATCTTTGCTAATACCATTTTTAATTGCCCCATTAACAAATCTTTCTTTTTGTTTGTCTAATTCTGCTTTTTTCTTTTTTCCCATAGCTCTTCTTAAAATATCAGCTTCACCTGCAGTAAAACCTGCTAAAGTTTGAGCGATTTGCATAACTTGTTCTTGATAGATAATAATTCCATAAGTTGGTTTTAATATTTTTTCTAAAGTCGGGTGAATATAATCAGGTGTTTTAATTCCATTTTTACAATCATTATAAACTGGTATGTTGCTCATTGGACCTGGTCTATAGAGAGCTACTAAAGCAATAATATCGTCAAATCTGTTTGGCTTCATTTGTTTTATAGATTCTTTCATTCCGGTGCTTTCTAACTGAAATAATCCTATGGTTTCTCCAGTTGATAAAAGTTTATAAACTTTTTCATCTTCAAGATTAATTTTGCTGATATCTAAATCTATTTTTTTTAGCTTTAATCTTTTTAAAGTTTTGTTAATTACCGTTAAAGTTTTTAAACCAAGTAAATCAAATTTAACCAAGCCAGCATTCTCGGAAGAATACATGTCATATTGAGTCGAAGGTAAAATTAAACTTGAACTTTGATCGACATAAAGTGGAAATTGTTCAGCTAATTTGTTGCCTGCAATTACAACGCCTGCAGCATGAGTTGCCATATTGCGGTTTAAGCCTTCTAACTTTAAAGAAAGATTAATAAGCTTTTCGACCTTACTGTTATTTTTAATCTCTTCTTTAAATCGAGGCTCTCTATCAATGGACTCCTGAAGAGTGAGAGGTCTTGATGGATCAAAAGGCACCATTTTACAAATTTTATCTACATGACCATAAGATAATCCCAAAACCCTTCCAACATCTCTTAATGCCATTCTGGCTTTCAGTTTTCCAAAAGTAATGATATGAGCTACACCATCTTTATACTTCGATTTTAAATATTCAAAAACTTTATCTCTTTGTTCCTCGCAAAAATCTATATCAAAGTCTGGCATTGAGATCCTATCTGGATTTAGAAATCTTTCAAAAATTAAATCAAATTCTATAGGATCAAGATCCGTAATATCTAAACAATAAGCAACTAGAGAACCTGCTCCCGATCCTCTTCCTGGTCCAACTGGAATAGAATTCTTTTTAGCCCATTTAATATAATCAGATACAATTAAAAAATAGCTTGAGTAATCCATTGAATTAATAATGTTAAGTTCATGTAACAATCTATCTTCATAAATTTTTCTAATCTCATTTGAAGATTGTTTTTTATTTTTTTTAAAAATAAAATTATTTAATCTTTTCTTTAAGCCTATTTTAGCCTGCTCCATAAGTTCATTTTTAGAAGAAATATCTTTATTATTTGAGATAGATGGCAAAATAGGTTTTGATTTTTTTGGTTTAAAATTAAATCTTAAAGGAAAATTATAATTATTTTCTAATGCTTCAGGAATATCTCTATATAATTTTTTAAGTTCTTCGCTTTTTTTTAGATAATGTTGATTACTATAACGAAATCTATTTTTATCATCTATAAATTGCTTTTCACCTATACATATTAAAGCATCATGAGCCTCTGCCATGCTAGAATCTAAATAATAAGCTTCTTGTCCCGCAATCAGTGGAAGGTTATATGAAGAGGAAAGTTTGAGTAAATAATTTTCATAATTTTCTTCTTGATCTTCTCCATGTCTTTGGATTTCAATATACAAACGATCTTTAAAAGAAGACTTTAATTTTTCAATTATTTTTTCTAAATGCTTTACTTTGTTAGAATAAAATAATCTTCCAAAGAAATTTTTATAGTTTCCGGTTAGCAATATTAAATCTTCATTGTTTGAAATTAAATCTTCAATCTCACAATATGGATCATTAGAATTTTTCTTACTTAAATAACTTTTAGAAGATAATTTAGTTAAATTTTTGTAGCCTTGCTCTGAAGTTGCATATAATGTTATTTTTCCAATTTGATTTTCACTTAATATATTTATTTGTGATCCTATAATTGGCTGAGTTCCAACTTTGCTTATTTTTTCTGCAAATTCCAAAGCTCCACATAAATTATAACTATCTGCGAGACCTATTGCTTTGATTTTGTTTGCCTTACAATAATTAGCTAAGTCATCAATTTTAATAGCGCCTTCACAAATTGAGTATTGGGTATGTACTTTAATATTATTAAATTCTTTATTATGAGCGAGCATTAGCTCGTTTTATATTACCTTTAAAAATACTCAACTTATAATCTGCCTTGTTAGCAAGTTCTCTATTATGAGTTGCAAAAATTACAGCTTTGTTTAATTTTTTTAATTTTATAAAATAAGAAAATATATCCTCTGAAGTTTTGTAATCTAAATTTCCAGTTGGTTCATCAGCTAAAATTAAATCTGTTTCTGAAATTAAAGCTCTTGCAATGGCAACTCTTTGCTGCTCACCGCCAGACAGCTCGCTTGGGAAGTGATTTGTTCTATTCGAAATTTTTACATCTTTTAAAATTTTTGTAGCTTTTTCAACCGAAGCATTAGTCTTCTCGCCTTTAATAATTAAAGGCATTATTACATTTTCAAGAGCAGTGAAATCTGTAAGTAGATTATTGTCTTGAAAAATAATTGATATATTCTTTCTTCTTACTTGATCTTTTTCTTCTTCACTAAAATCTTTCGTATCTTTATTTTTTAAAAATATATTTCCCTTAGTAGGATCATCTAATAAAGCAAGTAAATGTAAAAAAGAAGATTTACCTGAACCAGAAGGACCTACTAATGCAATTAAATCTCCACGTTTTATCTTAATATTTACATTATCAAAAAGATCAATAGTTCCGTTCCTGTGATCATAAGTTTTTTTTAAGTTAACTGTCTCTAATAAAATTTTAGTCATATTTTAAAGCTCGAAAAGTTTTCATTTTAGAGATAGCCATAGCTGGAAGATAAGAAGCTAAAGCAGATATAGTTAAAGAGAATATAAAAATCATTACAATTGAATAAATATTAATTTCACTAGGCAATTGTTCTAAAAAATAAACATCTGAAGGAAAAATTTCAAAATTAAAAAAATTCGATAAAAAATTTCTAATCTTCTCAATATTTAAAGCAAAAATCACACCTAATAAAATTCCTGTGATAGTAGCAAAAAATCCAATTGTAAATCCTGTTAAAAAAAATGATTTTTTTATAGAACTGTTGCTAAGGCCTAAAGTTTTTAAAATAGCTATTTCTTTAGTCTTATTTTTTATTAAAATAGTTAATCCTGAAATAATATTAAATGCAGCTACAATTAAAATTAATGTTAATATTATAAACATCACATTTCTCTCTACTTTTAAGGCACTAAAAAAAGATTTATTTAAATCTGACCATGAATAAACAAAATAATTTTGATTTAATTTTTGTATTTCATATTTAAATATGTCTGCTTTCATTGGATTCGTTAAGTAAATTTCAAGATTTTGCTCATACTCTTCTTTGTCAAATATAGATAAAGCGTCCGAAAGATTTAAAAAAACAAAATTTTGATCAAACTCGTAAAAACCTGTATTAAAAATTCCTGCTATAATTAAGTTTTCCTGTTTCGGCAAACCTCCAAATGGAGTAGCAACAAAAGCTGAGGACATTAGATTAATTTTATCACCAACTTGTAAATCTAAATTAAAAGCTAATTCTGCTCCAACAAAAGCAGTATTTTTTTTAAATTTACTCAAATCTCCATCTGAAATATTTTCTTCTAAAAAGTTTAAACCTTTTTTATTATTATTAACGTCAACTCCTTTAATAATGATTCCTTTGGCATTATTATTACTAACTACAATACCTTCTCCTGAATATGTTTTAGAAATATTAATATTTTGAATTTTTTTTTTAAGTACTACTATAAATTCATCTTCAATTTTAAAACCATTAGATTGTATTACAATATGAGGATTTAAGCCTAAAATTTTTTTAGTTAGATCAGTTTTAAATCCATTCATAACTGACATAACAATTATTAAAATTGCAACCCCAAGCATAATTCCTAAAAAAGAAAAAATAGATATTACTTTTAAAAATCCTTCTTTTTTCTTTGGGCGTAGATTTCTTAATGAAATTAATCTTTCTGCTTTTGTAAACAATTTATTTTTTTTTAAGTTGAGATTTAATACTTTCCAAACTTAGCATTTCACTTTTTAAGTTAAGTTCTTTAAATTCAAACTTATTTTCTTCCGATTTAGAACCTATTATTATTTGGTAAGGAATACCTATTAAATCATGTTTTTTAAATTTATTAGACATATTTTCATCTACATCGTCTAACAATACGTCAATATTTTGTTTTTTTAATTCTTTATAAATTTTTTCAGCTTTTTGAAGGTTTTCTTTATTATTTTTGCTAATGCTAGGAATGATAACAACATCAAAAGGAGAGATCGATTTAGGCCATTTCATTACATCGTTATTGTAATTCGCTTCTATAGTAGCCCCTACTAACCGTGAAATTCCAATACCATACGATCCCATTTTAACAGTGATCTTCTTCCCATCTTGAGTATCAATTAAACAATTCAAAGGTTTAGAATATTTATCGCTAAAGTAAAAAATATGACCAACTTCAATTCCCTTTTTTTTAATTTGATTTTTTTTCTCAACTTTTTCATTAAAATCTTTTTCTTTGTACTTTTCATCTGTCACTGCATAAATTGAAGAAAAATCTTCTCTCATTTTTTGTAATGAATTGTCAGAAAAATCATACTTATTTAAGTCTATTTCAAATATCTTTTTATCAGCATAGATTTGGCTTTCACCTGTTTCAGCTAAAATAATAAACTCATGAGATAAATCTCCTCCAATTGGTCCGGTCTCTGCTGCCATTGGTATGGCTGTCAAACCAAGACGATCAAAGGTTCTTATATAAGAGTAAAACATTTTATTGTACGATTTTTTTGCATCCTCATCACTTAAATCAAAGGAATATGCATCTTTCATATAAAATTCTCGACATCGCATTACTCCAAACCTTGGTCTTATCTCATCTCTAAATTTCCATTGTATATGATAAAGAATTTGAGGAAGAGATTTATAGGATTTTATGCTCGATCTAAATATATCAGTGATTAATTCTTCATTGGTTGGTCCATATAACATTTCACGACCTTGCCTATCTTTAATTCTAAGCATCTCCTCTCCATAATCTTCGTATCTTCCACTTTCTTTCCATATTTCAGAAGACTGAATAGTAGGCATAAGCATTTCTTGAGCTCCAATTAAATTTTGTTCTTCTCTAACAATTTGTTCAATTTTTTTCATTACTTTAAATCCTAATGGCAACCATGAATAAATTCCTGCAGAAGATTGTTTTATCATCCCTGTCCTTAGCATTAATTGATGAGATTTTATTTTTGCCTCAGCTGGAAGATCTTTGGTAATAGGTATAAAAAGTTTTGATAAATACATTATTTTAAAAAATTCCTTAAATTCAAGAAGTTGTTGTTTGTTGAATAATATATCACATAATACCCATTAAATTCTAGCTATATTAATATTTGTAAAAGGTTTCTTCCCAGTTTTATCTTTAACTATTCTTCTACAATTTTTTTTAATAGTTTCTATTAAATTTTTTTCCTGATTTTTACTTTCTAAAGAAAATTTTCTACAAATACTAAAGATTTCATCTTCCATATCAAAAATAAAATTTTCATTTTCACTGCTTTCGGGTATACCTTTAAATGAAATTATTGGTTTTTTAATTTTTCCATTGTTAGAAACAATTAATGTTATTTCTAAATATCCATTAATAGAAATATTTCTTCTTTCTTTAATTGACTGTGAATCTAAATCAACACTTAGATTGCCATCCAAGTACATTCTTCCCGAAGGTGCTTTATCAATTATTTGAGGTGAGTTTCCAGGAAGGATTCTAATGATATCTCCATTTTCTACTTGAAGTGTTTTAGGGATTTGCATTTCTTTTGCGAATGCAATGTGTTCAACCATATGTCTGTGTTCTCCGTGAACCGGAATGACACACTGTGGTTTAACCCATTTGTACATATCTTTAAGATCGTCTCTGTTTGGATGGCCAGAAACATGGACAAATGCATTTTCTTCACTAATAATTTCAATATTATTTTTGACTATTTTATTTTGTAATTGATATAATTTTTTTTCATTGCCTGGTATAATTTTAGATGAAAAAATAACACAATCACCAGACTCTAAAAAAACTTCTGGATGAGTACCATTAACAATTCTATTCATAGCGCCCATCGGCTCTCCTTGACTTCCAGTTGCTAAATATAAAATTTTATTTTTTGCAATTTTTTTTGAATTACGTGGTTCTAAAGGTTCTAATAATCCTTTTAGATAACCACATTTTTTAGCAGCTTTATAAATTCTATTCATAGATCTACCTACTAAACATATAGATCTACCAGTTTTTTTAGCACAGTAAAAAATTGATTCCATTCTAGCAACATTGGAAGCAAAAGAAGTAACTAAAATTCTTTGTGTTTTAATTTCCATTATTTTCAATAAACTATCTCTAACATCAGATTCTGATCCTGCTCTTCCTGGATTAAAAATATTAGTTGAGTCACAGATCATTGATTCAACACCTTTTTCACCAATTTCTTTTAATTTTTTTTGATCTATAGTTCCGCCGATTAATGGATTAGGATCAATTTTCCAATCGCCCGTATGAAGAATAGTGCCTAAAGGTGTTGAGATGCTTAAA
>Ga0310344_10001205_pt1 | contig 19845 bp, 14 predicted proteins | sample HC15DNA20200_MG_FD_203801 | JGI IMG/M metagenome (GOLD analysis project Ga0310344, IMG submission 203801) | Marine microbial communities from station ALOHA, North Pacific Subtropical Gyre - HC15-DNA-20-200_MG | ecosystem: Environmental > Aquatic > Marine > Oceanic | place: Pacific Ocean: North... | reverse complement strand
TTTAATGTCTTCTTCTCTTTTATCGACATAATTGTTCCCGCTAGAACACTTTGGCTTTCATTTGTATTTTCAAATTCTTTAAATGTTTTGACTTTATGTTGCTCAAGCATTTTTTCATAATTTTTTAAAGGATGATTAGATAAATAAAAACCGACTGACTCAAATTCTTTCGATAAAGTTTCGTCATTTTTCCAACTAGCGGAATCTTTGTCTGTTATTAAGTAGGAAATTTTATGACTCTCCTCAGAAAACAAACTTGACTGATTGTTAGTTTTGTTTTCATGTATGTTTTTTGAATTTTGAATTATATTTGGAATATTGTCGTAGAAAACTTTTCTGTTTTTAAAAATTGAATCAAACGCACCCGCTTTAGTTAATCCCTCCAATTGAAGTTTGTTTATACTTTTCGGGTCTACTCGATTTATAAAATCACTAACAGACTTAAATTTTCCATTTTTTTCCCTCTCGTTAATCACCTGTGATATTGCGTCAAAACCAACATTTTTAATCGCTCCTAAGGCATATAGCAGTGAATTATCTTTTGGTATGAACTCAGCAAAACATTGATTAATGCAAGGTCTGTAAACTTTAATTCCTAACCTTTTTGCTTCTTCAAAAAATTCACTTAATTTATCCGTATTTGACATTTCATTCGACATTGATGCAGCAATAAATTCATTTGGATAATAATTTTTTAAAAAAGCGGTTTGATAGGCAATCATAGCATAAGCGGCTGCGTGACTTTTGTTGAAACCATATTCTGCAAATGGTTCAATTTTTTTAAAAATAAAAATTGCGGTGTCTTTGGATATGCCATTTTTCACTGCGCCATTCACAAATCTCTCTTTTTGTTTTTCTAATTCTGCTCTTTTCTTTTTTCCCATTGCACGTCTTAAAATATCTGCCTCGCCAGCAGAAAATCCTGATAAAATTTGAGCTATTTGCATAACTTGCTCTTGATAGATAATGACACCATAAGTTGGTTCTAATATTTCTTTAAGCTTCGGATGTAAATAATCTGGTTCTTTCTTTCCATGCTTACACTGATTATAAATTGCAATATTTCCCATGGGTCCGGGTCTATATAAGGCAACTAACGCAATAATATCCTCAAACATGTTTGGCTTCATATTAACTAAAGCGTCTCTCATTCCAGCGCTTTCCAATTGAAACAAACCAACTGTATTACCTGAACTCAATTGTTCAAAAATCTTTTGATCATCAAGTTTAATTTTTGTGATGTCCAATTTTATATTTTTTTCTCTAAGAAGAGATATTGTTTTACTTATTACGGTCAAAGTTTTTAGCCCAAGTAAATCAAACTTTACAAGACCGGCGTTTTCGGAAGAGTACATATCAAACTGTGTTGAGGGTAAAAGTGATTTGGATGCGGGATCTTTATATAGTGGAACAAATGTAGATAAATTTTCTTCAGGAATTACAACACCGGCTGCGTGAGTAGCCATGTTTCTATTTAAACCTTCTAATTTTTTTGAGATTTCTATGAGTTTTTTTACTCTAGGATCTTTATTCTCTTCTCTTCTTATCCTTGGTTCTTGTGCTACAGCTTGTTCTAATGAAAGAGGTCTTGATGGATCAAATGGAATCATTTTACATAAAGCATCAACATATCCGTAGGGCAAGCCTAAAACTCTACCAATATCTCTTAGTGCCATTCTCGCTTTAAGTTTTCCAAAAGTAATAATGTGAGCTACACCTTTTCCATATTTTTGCTTTAAATAGCTAAAAACTTTGTCTCTTTTTTCTTCACAAAAATCTATATCAAAATCTGGCATAGAAATTCTGTCAGGATTTAAAAATCTTTCAAAAATTAAATCAAATTTAATTGGGTCAATATCTGTTATTGAAAGGGCCCAAGCAACCAATGATCCGGCCCCAGACCCTCTTCCAGGACCTACAGGAATATCATTTTTTTTGGCCCATTTTATATAATCCGAAACAATAAGAAAATAACTTGAATACTTCATTTCAGAAATAATTTTAATTTCATGGTTAAGTCTGTCGTTATAAAAATTTATTATTTCTTGTTTTGTTTCTTGTCCTGAATGTTTTCTTATTCTCTTTATTTTATTTTTTTGGTCAGAATATGGTAATACGTATTTTTCTAATTTTTCACTCAGGCCATCTTTCGATTCTTTAATTAATAAATCATCTACATTTCTCACTTCACTAGTTTGTATATTTGGTAAAACAGGTAATGAATTTGTTGGTCTATAAGAAATTCTAAGGGGAAAATTTGCATTATTTTCCAAAGCATCGGGAAGATCACGAAAAAGCTGATACATCTCTTCAGAGGTTTTTAAATAGTGCTCGTCAGTATATTTTCTTCTATCTTTTACGTTAACATAAGTTTTTTCTCCAACACAAAGATAGGCGTCATGAGCTTCATACATATCTTTTTCAAGATAAAATACTTCGTGAGTAGCAATTATTGGTATTGATAATTTGTCTGAAGCGCTAAGCAAAAATTTTTCAAATAGTTTTTCTCCATTATCGCCGTGCCTTTGAACTTCGAGGTAAAAATTATCACCAAAAAAATTTTTAAATCTTTTGAACAACAATAAAATTTCATCGGTTAAATTTTTAAAAAATAATTTTCCTATTAAACCATCAAATGATCCTGATAGTAAAATCAAACCTTTGTGGTTGGATTCCAGATCTTCAATTTTACAATGCGGTTCTTCGTCATCTTTGACTTCTAAAAAAGATTTTGAAGATAGTTTAATTAAATTTTTATAACCTTCTAAAGTTTTCGCAAATAGTGGAATTTTTCCTCTTTGTCCTTTATGTTGAATATTAATCTGAGTACCAATAATTGGCTGAGTCTTAGATTTTGCTATTGTTTCTGAAAATTCTAGAGCTCCACATAAGTTGTTAATGCTCCTTCGCATATCGAATATTGTGTGTGAATTTTTAGATGTGTGAACTTTCCGTTGGTAACTTCATTCATTTTTTCTAATTATATTACCATCTATAATATCTAACTTGTAGTCTGCTTTGTTAGCCAATTCTCTATTATGAGTTGCATAAAGTATAGCTCTACTTTTAGATTTAAGTTTTAGAAATAAAGAAAATATTTCTTTGGCGGTTTTACTATCTAAACTACCAGTAGGTTCATCTGCCAAAATTAATTTTGGTTCTGTTATTAGTGCTCTCGCAACAGCAACTCTTTGCTGCTCTCCCCCAGATAGTTGTGTTGAAAAGTGATTAAGCCTCTTAGATAAATTAACTAAAGACAAAATTTTACTGGCCTTTTTGGTTGCATCAGACCAACTATAACCATTTGTTACCAACGGTATTGCAACATTTTCTAAGGCCGTAAAATCACTAAGTAAGTTATTTTGTTGATAAATTATTGATATTTCCTTTCTTCTCACTAAATCTTTTTCTGTGTCTGTTGATTTAGAAAAACTTCTTCTTCTAAAAAAAACTTCTCCAGATGATGGCTGATCTAGTAAAGCAATAAGATGTAACAAAGTAGATTTGCCCGAGCCGGAAGGACCTGTTAATGAAACTAGTTCACCGCCATTAATTTTCAGATTTATATTTTTAAGAACTGTTATAGCCTTTTCAGACTCAGTAAATTTTTTAGAAATTTTTATCAGTTTGATTATTTCTTTACTCATATTTTAAAGCCTTAATTGGATCTAATTTTGCTGCTGACAAAGAAGGAAAAATCGTTGCTAAAAAAGTAATTGCAAGTGAAAAAAATGAAATTATAAATATATAACCTAAATTTATTTCAGAAGGCATTTGACTTAAAAAATAAATTTCTTCAGGAAATAAATGAATATCAAAGATCGAGGTTATTAAAACCCTTATATCTTCAATATAGTATGAGAATAATACACCAATTATAACTCCTGTAATTGTAGCAAGAAAACCTATAATAAAACCTGTAAGAAAAAAAATTTTTGCAATAGATGACTTGCTAACACCCAAAGTTCTGAGAATGGCTATTTCTTTGGTTTTATTTTTTACTAGAATTGTTAATCCTGAAATAATATTAAAAGCAGCAACAATTATTATTAAAGTTAAAATAATAAACATTACGTTTCTTTCTACTTTAAGTGCACCAAAAAATGATCTGTTTAGATCCATCCATGTATAAACATAATGTTCGCTAAATATATTTTGTAATTTGTTTTTGATTGGTTGAATTTTATCTGGATTTTTAAAAAATATTTCCAGATTTAGGTCTTCATCGGTTATTTCAAATAATGAACTTGCATTACTAAATGGCATAAAAACAACATTTTGGTCAAATTCGGCAAGCCCACTACTAAAGATGGAAGATATTGTAAATTTTTCTTGGAGAGGCAAGTTTCCAAATGGAGTTTGCAAATTTGCTGTTGACATTAACGTAATCACATCTCCTGCTCTTAGATCCAATGATATTGCTAGTTCTTTCCCTATAGAAATTGTGTTGTTCTTAAACAATTCTAAAGATCCATCAACAATACCTTTGCTAATCAAATCAATTTTATGAATATCATCCTCAAGATATGAGCGCACCAATACGCCTATCGTATCTTCTTTACTAAGTATGATTCCCTGGCCACTAAAAGTGAAAGCAGTTTTTAAAATATTTTTATCTAATTCTCCTAGTTTATTAATATCTTCTCTATCAATTTTATTTTCATAAGGTTTGACAATAATATGGGGATTAAAACCCAAAATTTTGTTAATCAATTCAGTTCTAAAACCATCCATAACAGACATAACTATAATTAAAACAGCAACGCCAAGAGCAATACCTGTAAAAGAAAAAATAGAAATAACTTTCAGAAAACCTTCTTTTTTTTTAGGTTTTAAATATCTAAAAGCTATGATTCGTTCTATTTTTGAAATCAATTTGAAATTCTTTTGTTTAGTAATTTATTTTCAATTTCTTTTAAGGAAATTTCTTTGGTTTCTCCATTTACCTCTTTAAACTCAATCTTATCATCAGTGGATTTTGAACCTAAAATTATTTGATAAGGAATACCTATAAGATCAAATTTTTTGAATTTTGCTGATAAATGTTCATTAGTATCATCAAATAAGACATCAATTTTATTTTTTTTCAATGAGTCATATATTTTCATAGCTTTAACATAATTTGATTTATCATTTTTTTGCAAACTTGGAATTATTGCAACATCAAAAGGAGAAATCGAATCTGGCCATCTCATTATATTATTATTAAATTTTGCTTCAATAATTGCTCCAACTAATCTTGAAACTCCAATCCCGTAAGATCCCATCTTAACATCTACCTTTTTTCCATTTTGTAAATCAACAGAACATTTTAGGGGTTTTGAATACTTATCTCCAAAATAAAAAATGTGCCCAACCTCAATTCCTCGTGTAATAAGTTGATGTTCTTTTTTTACTTTTTTTTCGAAATCTTCTTTATTAAACTTGTTGTCAGTAACAGCATAAAATTCTTGATATTTTTTTCTAAGCTCTTTTATTGAATCGTCTCCGCTGTTATGTTTACTAATATCTAAATCTAAAATTCTTTTATCGGTATAAATCTTACTTTCTCCTGTTTCTGCCAAAATTACAAATTCATGTGATAAATCTCCTCCAATAGGACCAGTATCAGCGGCCATTGGTATTGCGGTAAGGCCTAATCTCTTAAAAGTTTTCAAATAAGCAAAAAACATTTTATTGTATGATTTTGTTGCTTCATCATCATTTAAATCAAAAGAATAAGCATCTTTCATAAAAAACTCTTTACATCTCATAACACCAAATCTTGGCCTTAATTCATCGCGAAATTTCCACTGAATATGATAAAGAATTTGAGGCAACGACTTATAAGATTTTACACTTGATCTGAATATTTCGGTTATCAATTCCTCGTTAGTAGGTCCATAAAGCATTTCTTTTCCCTGTCGATCTTTTATTCTTAGCATCTCTTCTCCATAATCGTCATATCTTCCACTTTCTTTCCATATTTCTGCAGATTGTATTGTTGGCATCAGTAATTCTTGAGCTCCAATTTCATCTTGCTCTTCTCTTACAATTTGTTCAATTTTTTTCATAATCTTGTATCCTAGAGGCAGCCAAGAATAAATTCCTGTGGAGGATTGTTTGATCATACCAGCCCGAAGCATAAGTTGATGAGATTTTATTTTTGCTTCCGAAGGAGTTTCTTTTAACAGTGGAATAAATAATTTCGATAAGTACATAATTCTAATTTTTAATCCTTACCAAATTTACGTTTGTATAAGGTCTCTTTCCAGTCTTTTCTTTAATAGTTTTTCTACAATTTGTCTTGAGTGTTTCTATCAAATTTTGTTCTTGATTAGAGTTTTTTAGGGAAAAAGTTTTGCATATACTATAAATTTTGTCTTCTAAATCAAAAATAAAATTGCCATTTCCTCCATCGGTGGGAATACCTTTATATGAAATAATTGGCTTTTTTAGCATCGAGCCTTTATCATTTACAATTACTGTGATCTCCAAAAAACCATTGTAGGACAAATTTTTTCTATCTTTTATTGATTGAGATTCCTCTCCAACGCTTATATTGCCATCCACATATATTCTTCCGGTAGGTGCTTTATCTATTATTTTTGGTTTTTCACCTGGATATAATTGGACTATATCTCCATTTTCAACTGCAACAGGATATGGAATCTGCATTTCCTTTGCAAAATTAATATGTTCGGACATATGTCTATGTTCTCCATGAACGGGTATCACTGATTTTGGTTTAACCCAATCATACATGTCTTTTAAATCTTCTCTGTTTGGATGTCCCGATACGTGCACAAATTCATTTTCTTCCGATACAACGTCGATGCCGTTCCTAACTAATTGATTATGCAATTTATAAAGTTTTTTTTCATTTCCTGGAATGATTTTTGAAGAAAAAATTACCGTATCTCCAGATTCAATCATCACATCAGGGTGAATATGGTTAGCGACACGCATCATTGCACCTTGGGGTTCACCCTGACTTCCGGTACAAAGATATACGATTTTTCCTCTAGAAATTTTTTTTGCTTCCCTTGGATCAATTGGTTCAATCAAATTTTGTAGATATCCACATTGTCTTGCCGCCCTATAGATTCTATGCATTGATCTTCCCACTAAAGATATTTGTCTTCCCGTTTTATTAGCGCAATAAAAAATACTTTCCATTCTTGCTACATTTGAAGCAAAAGAGGTGATAATTATCCTCTTCTGTTTATTTTCCATTATTCTTTGCAAACTATTCCTTACATCTAGTTCAGATCCAGCCCTTCCAGGATTAAATACATTTGTTGAATCACAAATCATCGCCAAAACTCCTTGTTTTCCTATTTTCTTCAATTTTTCTTCATTAATTTTTTCACCTATAAGTGGGTTAGGATCACATTTCCAATCACCGGTATGTAAGACTGTTCCAGCCGGCGTTTCTATGCTCAAACCATTAGGTTCAAGTATAGAATGTGTTAACGTTACAAAATCAATTTTAAAGGGGCCCAATTGAACACAGCCATTAAGTTCAACAATCTTTAATTTATTTCCTATATCAATTTTTTTTTCCTTAAATTTTTCTTGAATTAAGACACTAGTAAATGGTGTCGCATAAATATTACAAAGTAACTTTGGCCATATATGTGCTATAGCACCGATATGGTCCTCATGTGCGTGGGTAAGAACCAAACCTAGTAAATCGTCTTTTTTATCAACAATAAATCCTGGATCAGGATAAATTAAATCAATACCTGGTATTGTATCGTCAGCAAAAGTTACTCCAATATCAACTATAATCCATTTTCTATTTTCTTGATTGCCATAGGAAAACAAGTTCATATTCATTCCTATTTCACCAGAACCCCCTATAGGGCAAAAAATAAAATCCTCTTTTTTCATTTAAATTAAATTTTTTCTATTTTCTTTAAAAATTTCGACTATACCTTTTATTGTTATATTTTTATCTATCGTAAAAGATCTAATAATTGATTTTTTGAATAAATTCGCATAGCCGCCGGTAAAAATAATTTTATATTTTTTTTTTGTTTCTTTTTCAATTTTAAAAATAATATTATTAATTAAACCCAAATAACCCCAATAAAAACCCGAGCGAAGAGCTTCTACAGTATTTTTTCCAACTATTTTTTTTTGTTTCTTCAGTAAAAAATTGGGTATTTGGTCTGCCACTTTAACTAAACTTTTCATAGAAAGATTTACGCCTGGAGCAATTATTCCACCATTATAACTACCATTTTTTGTTACAACATCAAATGTTGTCGCTGTGCCAAAATCTAAAATGATACAATTAGATTTATATTTTTTATAAACACCAACAGCATTTGCTATTCTATCAGAGCCAACTTGATTTTTATTTTTAATATTTATTTTAACAATTTTTTTAATATTTTTTTCCTTAATTTCTCTCAACTTGATTTTATAATTTTTCTTAATAATTTTTTTAAGAATTGAATAATATTTAGGAACAACGCTGGAAAATAGAGCTACTTCACACATTGATTTATTTTTTATAATTGTTTTTAATTTTTTTTTTAAAAAATTTTTCAATAGAATATTAATACTATTAAAATAAATCATTTTTTTTACTTTGAAATTTTTTGTTTCTATCAGGCAGATTTTTGTATTTGTGTTGCCTATATCTCCAACTAAAGCTTTCATAGTAATACTGTCTTTTGATTATCCGCCATTATTTCTGCTTTTTTTTTAAAGTTTACAAAATTATAAGAGCTTAAATTTACAAAAAATTTTTCGTAAGAAGAAATCATTAAGTTAATTATCTCATTAATATGAGGTTTTTTTTTAGTCTCTTTCAGTATGTTTGTTGCTTTATATTCTATATTTATATCTGGGCTTGAAATAACATTTATCCCTATTCCTATAATTAAAAATTTATTTTTATTTAATGTAACAATTTCTTGCAAGATCCCACAAATTTTTTTCCCATTTATCAATAAATCATTTGGCCATTTAAAAGATATTTTTTTTCCAACACAAAATTTTTCTATTATTTCTGAAACTATTATCGGGCTAATTACAAAAAATTCATTAAATGGTGGATAATCATCTTTTAGTGGAAAAAAAATCGACCCAAAAAAATTTCCTTTCTTTGAAATCCATCTTTTTCCATGCGTGCCTCTACCTTTTGTTTGAACTTCCGCGAAAATACATCCGGATTCCTTTTTTTTTTCTTTTATTAAACTAATAGCTATATCATTTGTACTTGTAACACTATTAAACTTAAAAATTTCAAATTTCATTAGTAAATCTCAATTGAAGAAACAATATCTGTTAATATAGAAGGATAAATAAAATAAATTAATATCAATATACTCGATAAAATTAATGAACCTTTGAGTCCCCAGTCATAGCTTTCATCAAAAGCCTTCTTTGGCCTATCAAAATAAATTACTTTTATAATCCTTAGATAATAAAAAGCTGAGACTACTGTAGTAACAAGTCCAATAACTGCTAGAGCATACATTTTAGCTTCGATAACTGACATAAATATATAAAATTTAGCAAAAAAACCAGCTAACGGTGGTATGCCTGCTAAAGAAAAAAGAATAATTAAAAAACTAATAGCCAACATGGGGTGGTTTTTTGACATACCTGACATTTCGCTTATATTTTCGACAAAAATATTTTCCCTTTTCATCATAAAAATACAACCAAACGCACCGAGATTCATAACTAAATAGATTGTTAAATAAATTATTGTACTTTGAACACCTTCAATTGTTCCAGTAGCCAAACCTGCCAATGCATAACCCATATGGCTAATAGAACTGTAGGCCATCAATCTTTTTATGTTATTCTGCCCAATGGCTGCGACGGCACCCAATACCATAGATGCTATTGATAAAAATATAATAATGCTCTGCCATTGATCAATTACGTTTACAAATGGAACATACATAAATCTAATAAAAACTGATATTGCGGCAATTTTTGGAATTAATGCAAAAAAACTTGTAACTGAAGTTGGCGCTCCCTCATAAACATCTGGTGTCCACATATGGAAAGGAACAGCAGATACTTTGAAGGCTAGACCTACCATGACAAAAACAATACCGAAAACTGCACCGGTATTTGCCGTGTTTAAGTTATTTGAAATAATTTCGAAATTTGTTGATCCAGTATATCCGTAAATAAAAGAACATCCGTAAAGTAAAAGACCTGATGCTAGTACACTTAGCACAAAATATTTTAGCCCTGCTTCACTAGATTTTTCATCTCCACTTTTAAAAGAAGCTAATATATATAAACATAATGACTGAAGTTCTAAACCTAAGTAAAAAATAATTAGGTCATAAGAACTGATCATCAGTATCATACCAAGCGTTGCAGCCAAAATAATTATCGGATACTCTATTTTATCTATACTGTTATGCTTAATATAATCTTTAGATGAAAGTAAAACGAACAAACAAAATAAAAATGTAAGCACTTTCATAAATATCGACAACTTATCTATTATGTAGCTTTCGTTGAAAATTTTTACTATTTCATTTGGCTGATTTAATGTTAACACAATAGCAAATCCCAAGCTTATGAGTGTTAAAAGATTGACCAATTTAAAACTTTTTTTAATAAAAACACCCAACATTAAAAGGGTCATTATCGCTAAGGATAAAAATAGTTCAGGTAATATATAAATAATAAATTGCATTTAATTATTTTTTTGAGTTAAATAAAAATTCAAATCTGTTTGATATTTATCAATTAAATTATTAATTGAAATATCCACCGTATTAAGTAATGGCTCCGGATAAATTCCAAAAAATAGTGTTAGAAAAACTAAAGATGTAAAAATATATATCTCCGTCTTATTTAAATCTAACATCTCTTTTAATTTAGAATTTGTTATTCGACCAAAAACTACTCTTCTGTATAACCAAAGCATATAAACGGCCGCAAAGATGACACCTGTGCTGGCTAAAACCGCAACTAAAATATTTTTTTGAAAAGCTCCAACTAATACTAAAAACTCTCCTACAAAACCGCTTGTGCCAGGCAACCCCAACGCAGCTAAAGTAAAAATCATAAATACAAATGCATACTTTGGCATAATATTTACAAGACCTCCATAAGAAGAGATCATGCGTGAGTGATATCTATCATAAACAACACCGACACATAAAAATAACGCAGCAGATATCAATCCATGACTTAACATTTGAATTATACTTCCTTCTAACCCTTGTTTAGTTAATGAAAAAATACCTATTGTAACAAAACCCATATGAGCAACAGAAGAGTATGCGATTAACTTTTTCATATCGTCCTGCATAAGCGCTACCAAAGATGTGTAAATTATTGCAATAATGCTTAATGCAAAAATTAGTGGAGTAAAATAATCTGATGCCACTGGAAATAATCCTACTGAAAATCTTAAAAATCCATACCCTGCCATTTTCAAAAGTATCGCTGCTAAGATAACCGATCCAGCTGTTGGTGCTTCAACATGAGCATCTGGCAACCAAGTGTGTACTGGCCACATAGGTAATTTTACTGCAAATGAACTAAAAAAAGCCAACCAAAGTAGATACTGATAATCTTGCACTATTCGTGTGTTTAATAACTTTATTACATCAGTAGTCCCTGTAATCCAGTATATGGAGATAATGGCAATCAACATTAATACTGAACCAAGAAGTGTAAACAAAAAAAACTTAAAAGCTGAATAAACCCTTTTTGGCCCTCCCCAAATTCCAATAATTAAAAACATTGGTATTAAACCGCCTTCAAAAAACAGATAAAATATTACTAGGTCAAGAGAACAAAATACTCCTAGCATCAAAGTTTCCATTATAAGAATTGCTATTAGAAATTCTTTAATTTTAAACTTAATGCTGTGAATGCCCGAAAAAATACATATAGGTGTAATAAACGTAGTAAGAAGTATAAATAAAATTGATATTCCATCAATTCCTAGTTGGAAATTAATAAAACCTGAAATCCAATTTTTCTTTTCAACAAATTGAAAATCTGGAATTGTGGAATCAAAAGAATACCAAAGAAAAAGAGATAGAAAAAAATTTACTACTGAAGAAAAAATTGCTACAGATTTTGCGTTTTTTTCAACAGTTTTTTGGGTTCCTTGCGTAACAAAAACAAAAAAAGCTCCAATTAGTGGGATAAATATTATTGCAGAGAGTATTGGAAAGTTCATTTAATACAAAATTAAGTAGGTTAATAGAATTGAAAAACCAATGAGCATTACAAATGCATAATGGTATAAGTATCCGCTTTGAAAATTTATAGCTTTATCAGATATAATTTTTACTAACTTCGAAAGACCGTCTGGACCGTATCGATCTATTGTATCGACATCTCCTTTTTTCCAAAAAAACAGCCCGATTTTCTTAATAGGTTCTACAAAAATAAAAATATATAGTTCGTCAAAATACCACTTGTTAAGCAAAAAATTATATAATGATTGATTTTTTAAAACAAATTTTTTTAAAACCCTTTCATTTTTTAAAAATAAATAATATGCAGATGGTATTGTTAAAACAGTTATCAAGGGAGTTATTATTAAAAGCCAGATTGGTATGTGTTCATGGTGCGTAGTTTGTAGAAATAAAATTGAATTACTCCAAAAGTTTGTGTCTTGACCTATAAAAATATCTTTAAATAAAACCCCTGCCGCAATAGCCCCAAGAGCTAGTAAACACGAAGGCGCTAACATTATTAATGGCGATTCTTCAATTGTTGATGGGCTGTTATTTTTGTTATTATATTTTCCGTGAAAAGTCTTAAATATTAAACGCCATGAATATATTGATGTTAATAATGCTGTAAAAATTCCTATAGTCGTAGCCAAATAACCAATATTAGTACCCTTCAAGAAAGCAAACTCAATTATAGCATCTTTAGAGTAATAGCCGGATAAAAATGGAAAGCCTGTTAAAGCTAGCGTTCCTATTATCATTAAAGTATATGTATAGGGAATTTTTTTCCAAACTCCCCCCATTAAACGAATATCTTGCTCTTTATTAAAAGAATGTATTACACAACCTGAGCCAAGAAATAAAAGTGCTTTAAAAAAAGCATGTGTAAATAAATGAAAAATAGCTACATGATAAGCCCCCACTCCAGCAGCAAAAAACATATAGCCTAATTGACTGCAAGTTGAATAAGCAACAATTTTTTTTATATCATTTTGCACAAGAGCGACAGTTGCGGCAAAGAAAGCCGTCATCATTCCTACTAACGCTACAATGTTTAAAGCCACTTGACTGTACTCAAATATTGGTGAACATCTAACTACCAAAAATACACCGGCGGTTACCATAGTAGCAGCATGAATTAACGCTGAAACAGGTGTCGGACCCTCCATTGCATCTGGAAGCCAAGTATGTAGAAATATCTGAGCAGACTTTCCCATAGCGCCAACAAAAAGCAAAAGGCAAATCAGCGTGATTAAATTAAATTCAAATCCTAGAAAAATAATTTGTTTTTGAAGTAATAAGGGAGTCTGTTGAAAAACCTCATTATAATTGACTGTTCCATAAAAAAAGAAAATTAAAAAAATACCGATAGCAAATCCAAAATCACCTACTCTATTAACTATAAAAGCTTTGATTGCTGCAGCATTTGCTAATGGTTTTTTGTACCAAAAACCGATTAATAGATAAGAACATAACCCTACTCCTTCCCATCCAAAAAATAATTGTAAAAAATTATCTGCAGTTACAAGCATAAGCATAGAAAATGTAAATAGAGACAAATATGCCATAAAGCGCGGTACGTGTGGATCATGGCTCATATAACCAATCGAATAGAAATGGATTATTGAAGATATTAAGCTTACAACCACCAGCATAACAGATGTTAAAGGATCAATATTTATGGACCAATTTACATGAAAATTACCTGAGCTAATCCAATTGTATATTACTTTATTGCTGGAATAATCTTGTGTTACTACCTCATAAAAAATAAACACAGACAAAATTCCTGAAATTGTCACAAATGAACTTGTTAATATTTGACAATATCTATCTCCTAATTTTTTTCCAAAAAAACCTGAGATGAGCGAGCCTATTAGAGGCAAAAAGACAATTGCGTATTCCATGCTAGCCCTTCAAAGAATTAATGTGCTCAACATGAATTGAGCCTTTATTTTTGTAATACATTACTATTATAGCTAATCCTACTGCGGCTTCGGCAGCAGCAACTGTTAAAATAAACATTGTGAATACTTGGCCAACTAAATTCTGGGAATATATGGAAAAAGATACTAAATTAATATTTACAGCCAAAAGAATTAACTCAATAGACATTAAAATAATAATAACATTTTTTCTATTTAAAAAAATTCCAACTATTCCAATAACAAAAATAATTGCTGCTAAAGATAAGTAATGCCCTAAGCTAATTTCAGTCATTAATTTTTACTCCTTTTCCACTTTCAACTTCAACCAATGAAACTCCACTTGCTTTTTCTCTTTGTATCTGCTGAAAATAATTTTGCTTTTTTATGTTCTCTCTTTTTTTGAATGTGAGTGTAATTGCACCAATCATTGAAATGAGAAGAATCATTCCTGATATTTGAAATAGATGAATATATTCTGTATACAAAACATTACCTAATTCATGGGTATTGGTTAAACCTGTATTTAAATTTACTTCGGATAAAGGAACAAAAACACTTTTATACTTCCATCCTGCCACCACAACTAATAACTCAAGAAAAATAATTAGAGCTACAATTGTACCTACTGATATATTGTTAATAAAACCTTTTCGGCTCGCCTGTTTAGTTGTTTGCTCGGAAATATTTAGCATCATAACTACAAAAAGAAATAAAACTGCTACGGCTCCTACATAAACAATTAACATTATCATTCCCAAAAATTCGGCGCCTATCATAATAAATAAAACTGAAATACTTACAAAAACTAGAATTAAAAAAAATACTGAATAAACTGTATTTCTAGAAACAGTAACCATAACAGCTGAAAATACAGCTATGGTAGAAAAAAAATAAAAAAATAAAGAATGTGCTAACATTTATCTATAATCAGAATCTGCCTTTATGTTTTCAGCCAATGCAGTTTCCCACTTATCGCCGTTATCTAAAAGTTTTTGTTTATTATAATAAAGCTCTTCTCTAGTCTCTGTTCCAAACTCAAAGTTTGGACCTTGTACAATTGCATCCACGGGACAAGACTCTTCGCATAGGCCACAATAAATACATTTAAGCATGTCTATATCATATCTGGTAGTTTTTCTGCTTCCATCATTTCTGATTTCGGATTCTATAGTAATGGCCTGCGCTGGACATACAGCTTCGCAGAGTTTACAAGCTATGCATCTTTCTTCACCGTTTGGATATCTTCTTAAAGCATGCTCTCCTCTAAAACGTGGACTTATTTTTCCTTTTTCAAATGGATAATTTATTGTTTTCTTAGTTTTAAAAATTTTTTTTATAGCAATAAGTAAACCACTGGCAAAATCCGCCATAAATAATGTTTTAAATATTCTGCTTATCTTCATTTTAAATTACAATTATCCCGTAGTAGGTAACATTTCAAAAAAAAATAAAAAACTTGCGGTAAAAACCATCCAAATTAATGAAAAAGGAAGAAAAATTTTCCAACCTAATTTCATTAATTGATCAAATCGGTATCTCGGAACTATAGCTTTTACTAAAGAAAAAAGAATGAAAAGGATTAATATTTTAAAAATCATCCAGAAAAATCCTGGTAATATATTCAATGGATATATATCAATTGGGCTCAGCCATCCGCCTAAAAAAAGAATGCTGCCAAGTGCACACAATAACAAAATATTTGCATACTCGCCTAACCAGAACATGGCGTACATCATTCCCGAATACTCCGTTTGATAGCCAGCTACTAGCTCTGATTCTGCTTCTGGTAAATCAAATGGAGGTCGGTTTGTTTCAGCTAAAGCCGATATAAAGAAGATAACAAACATTGGAAATAAAGGGAAAATAAACCAAACATTTTCCTGAGCTAGCACTATTTTATTTAAATTTAGCGAACCTACACAGAGAAGAACATTGATAATTATTATACCTATTGAAACTTCATAAGACACCATTTGAGCAGCAGATCTAATAGCACCCAAAAAAGGATATTTTGAATTAGATGCCCATCCACCCATAATAATTCCGTAAACGCTCAAAGATGAAATAGCAAATAAGTATAATACCCCTACATTAATGTCGGCCAAAACCATGACTTTACTAAATGGAATCACTGCCCATGCTGCAAGAGCCAAAGTAAGAGTTACTATAGGTGCCAAAACAAAAATTGTTTTATTAGCGCTTGCTGGAATAATAATTTCCTTAAAAATATATTTTAACGCGTCAGCTAAGGTTTGGAAAAGTCCAAACGGACCCACAACATTAGGGCCTCTTCTTTTTTGCACAAACGCCCAAACTCTCCTATCAAGCCATACTATTAAAGCGACTGATACTAAAACAGGCAAAAGCAAAAATATTATTTTATAAATTTCACTAAAAAAAATATTTACATAAATCATTAACTTGCCTTTTCAATTCCTGTGAATAAAAATTTTTTTGATATTTTTCTGCATTCATTCATAACTTTTGATGATCTTGCTATATAATTCGTGTAGTAATAATCGATAGGTTTTATTAAAATATTTTTTTCAATAAAGTTAGCTGTCTGTATTTTATTTATTTTGTGATTAATTTTTATCTCTATTTCTTTGTTAATTAATTTTCTTAAATGATGAATGTCATCATATCCAAGATCTTTGTTCATAATATTGGCAAGATTCTTAAAAATTATCCAATCTTCACGTGCAAGGCCTGGCGGATATGAAGCTTTATACGCATTTTGTAATTTTCCTTCCAAATTAACAAATAAACCATTTTTTTCTGTGTATGCAGCTCCAGGTAAAATAATATCTGCAATTTCTGCACCTTTATCACCATGACTTCCTTGGTAAACTATAAATTTATCTTTTTTTTCAAAATTTATATTATCTGCTCCCAATAAATATATGAATTTGAATTCATCGTTATCTAATTTGTCAAAAAAGGGAAAATTTTCTTTGTCATTTATTAAATAAACTCCAAGATCGATTGCTCCAACTCTTGACGCATGTTGATTAAGAACATTCAAGCCATTCCAATTTTTTGTAATAAAGTTATTAGTAAATAAAAAATTTTTCAATGTTTCAAAAACGTAATGACCTGTCTTATCTCTAAGCGCTGATTCTCCGATAATAATCATTGGTTTTTTTGATTTTTTTATTTTACTAGAAATTTCATGTGCACCTGATGCAATATCTTTAATTATAGAAGTATTGGGACCAAGATTTTGATATGGGTAAGTTAAATCGCCGGGATCACCTATTGAGTAAATTTTTAGCCCATTTTTCACGTGCGCTTTCCTAATCCTCGCATTAAGTATAGTGGCCTCCAATCTTGGGTTTGTCCCTACTAATAGAATGAAATCTGAATCTTCGATACCATTAATTGATGAATTAAAAATATAGTTTATTCTTTCTTCTGGATTAATATAAACTCTGTTCTGTCTACATTCTAAGTTTTTTGAACCCAAACATTTTTCAAAAAAAGATTTGAAACTGTAGATCATTTCCAAATCTGCTAGATCTCCCACCAATCCGGCCATTTCATTTGGTTGTAAAGTTTTTAATTTACCTACCAATAAATTTAATGCACGATCCCATGATGTTTTTTGTAATCTTCCATTTTCTCTAATATATGGATTATCTATTCTTTGTTTTAAAAGACCATCGCATGCATATCTTGTTTTATCTGATATCCATTCCTCATTAATATCATCATTTACTCTGGGTAAAACTCTCTTGACTTCCCATCCATAAGTATCGACTCTGATGTTAGACCCTACGGCATCCATAACATCTATTGTTTCTGTTTTTTTAAGATCCCAAGGTCTTGCTTCAAAGGCATAAGGTTTAGATGTAAGAGCTCCTACAGGACATAAATCTATAACATTTGCTGATAATTCAGATTCCATTGACTTTTCTAAGTAAGTTGTAATTTCCATATCTTCGCCCCTACCTACAGCTCCTAGTTCAGGTATACCCGCAACTTCTGTTGCAAATCTTATACACCTTGTGCAATGGATACACCTTGTCATTACAGTTTTTATTAAAGGTCCCATGTATTTTTCCTTTACCTGTCTTTTGCTTTCTGTGTATCTTGAGTTACCAAGTCCATAAAAAAGTGATTGATCTTGTAAATCGCACTCACCACCTTGGTCACATACTGGGCAATCCAAAGGATGGTTTGCTAATAAAAATTCCATTACACCTTTTCTAGCTTTTTCCACAAAAGGTGTGTTTGTTTTAATTTTCATTCCATCGGTTGCAGGCATAGCGCAAGAAGCTATTGGTTTTGGAGACTTTTCCATTTCAACTAAACACATTCTGCAATTCCCTGCTATTGAAAGCCTTTCGTGATAACAAAATCTTGGTATTTCTGCTCCAGCTAGTTCGCAAGCTTGAAGAACAGTCATGCCTTCTTCAAATTCTACCTCTTTATTATTAACAATTATTTTAGGCATTATTTTTCTCCAAGAGGTGCTGATCTATAAGATAAGGAATATTATTTTTTCTCTTAATGGGCGGCTCTTTACGAATACGTTTTTTCATTTCATTTTTAAAATGACGAAGTAATCCTTGTACCGGCCAAGCTGCACCTTCACCAAATGCACAAATTGTATGTCCTTCTATTTGTTTTGTAACATCGTATAAAAGATCTATCTCTCTATGGGTAGACTCTCCATCCGCAATTCTTTCGAGCATTCGCCACATCCAACCACAGCCTTCACGGCAAGGAGTACACTGACCGCAACTTTCATGTTTATAAAACTTAGCTATTCTTGCCATACATCTAATAATGTCTTGATCTTTATTAATAACTACTACTCCAGCAGTACCTAAACCACTTTTTGCTTTGATTAATGCATCAAAATCCATTGTGATTGTTTCACAAATATTTTTTGGTAATAGTGGCATAGAGGATCCTCCTGGTATCACTGCTTGCAAATTATTCCACCCGCCAATAACTCCGCCCGCATGTTTTTCTATTAAATCCTTAAGAGGTATACCCATCTCTTCCTCAACGTTGCAGGGATTATTAACATCTCCAGAAATGCAAAAAATTTTTGTTCCAGTATTTTTTGGTTTGCCTAAGGAAGTAAACCATTTTGCTCCTCTTCTAAGTATTGTTGGAATTACCGCTATAGTTTCAACATTATTTACTATAGTCGGGCAGCCGTAGAGACCAACGAGAGCAGGAAAAGGAGGTTTGAGCCTTGGCAAACCTTTTTTACCTTCTAAACTTTCTAGCAATGCCGTCTCTTCTCCACAAATATAAGCTCCAGCACCATAATGAATATAAATATCTAAATCCCATTCTGAACCGCAAGCATTTTTTCCCAAAAAATTTTTTTCATAGGCTTGATTTATGGCCTCTTGCAATCTTTGTCCCTCTCTAAAATACTCTCCTCTGATATAAATATAACAGGTATGAGCACTAATTGCGTAGCTTGTAATCAAACATCCTTCTATTAGTTTCTGAGGTTCAAATCTCAATATATCTCTATCTTTACAAGTCCCTGGTTCTGATTCATCTGCGTTAATAACTAAATAATGAGGTCTTGAACTTATTTTTTTGGGAGCAAAAGATAATTTTAATCCGGTTGGAAAACCAGCGCCACCTCTACCACGTAACTCGGAATCTTTTATTTCTTTTATAATCCAATCTTTATCCTTTGAAATAATATTTTTCGTCTGCGACCAATCTCCTCTCTCAACAGCAGAATTAATATCCCAACCATGGTCATTATATAAGTT
>Ga0310344_10001201_pt1 | contig 19866 bp, 12 predicted proteins | sample HC15DNA20200_MG_FD_203801 | JGI IMG/M metagenome (GOLD analysis project Ga0310344, IMG submission 203801) | Marine microbial communities from station ALOHA, North Pacific Subtropical Gyre - HC15-DNA-20-200_MG | ecosystem: Environmental > Aquatic > Marine > Oceanic | place: Pacific Ocean: North... | reverse complement strand
AGTTGGAGTACAGCTCGCACGGCGTGCTGTCGCCAATGTCCCACGCCCCGTGCCGCATGATGCGGGTGTAGGGCGAGGGCACCGCGATGCCCCAGTAGACGAGTCCAAGGTCCGGGTCGTAACTCCCCGGGAGTCCCCAAGGCGACACGTGTCCGCGACGCGAGGCCGGCACACCACCCCAGGTCTGTCCCCCCGGGTCATCTGCCCCCGCGGCGGTGTAGAACCGCCATGCTTCGGCTCCAGTCGACGCATCGTTCGACGCGATGAAGCAGCGGCCAGAATCGGGACGCGGGCTGCACGCGCGACCGCTCATCACCTGCCCGTCGATGACCATGGCACCGGACGAATGGGACATACCGCTCTGGTGATCGGACATCTCGCTCTCCCAGGCCAGCTCGCCGGTCCGGGCATCCACCGCGATGATGTGCGAATCTGCCGTCAGGTGCAGAATGTTCCGCCCGTAGATGGCGAGACTGCGGGTCCGGTTGCCGAGTTGCGAGTACTCTCGCAGGTCCGCCGGCGCGGCCCAGCGGTAATCCCAGACGAGGTCACCTGTCGTGGCATCGATGGCCTGCAGATGATCGCTGCCCGGGTTGGCGATGTACATGACCCCGTCATAGACCAGCGGCCGGAACTGCTGGGGGCCCTCGTCCATGGCGCGCATCCAGACCAGCCGCAGCTCACCCACGTTGTCACGGTCGATCTGATCGAGCGGACTGAACCCGTGAAAGTCATAGGTACGGTGCGCCATGAGCCAATCTCCGGGGTCGGGATCGCGGAGCATGGCGTCAGTCACCGGGACGAAGTCGTCGCTGGCCGGCTGCGCGATTCCGGAAGTAGCCAGACACAGCAGCACGCCCAGAACCGCCTGGAACCGGGCCAACGAGATGGATGTGGTCATGATGCCCGCATCATACCGGAGCGTTGGGTTTCTACCGAGGTAAGCACCGGGTGGCCAACCTAGCGCCCTCCCTCTAGAGCTAGAATCCTGGGTATGCTCACCCGCCGCCAGCTGTTTCAAGCCACTGCCACGCTTGCCGTCGCCCAGACGGTCCGCGCCCAGCCCGTCGACCTCGAGCGCCGACTGGCGCTGCCTCCACCAGGACGGTTGCAGGTTGTGCTCGACACCGACACTTTCAACGAGATCGATGACCAGTATGCGGTGGCCTACAGCCTCCTGTCGCCCGACCGGATGGATGTCAAGGCGATCTATGCGGCACCGTTCGTCAACGCTCTGTCGCCGACCGCGGCCGTCGGGATGGAGCAGAGCTACAAAGAGATTCTCCGGCTGCTCGCCTTCTTCCCTGATATCGACGAGAGAATCGTGCTCCGTGGCTCCGACCGCTACTTCGAGAGCGTCGACCGTCCGATCGACAGTCCGGCGGCGCGCGATCTAATCAACAAGGCGATGAACAGCGGCGACGAACCGCTGTATGTCCTGACCATCGGAAGCCCTGTCAACGTGTCGTCGGCGATACTGATGGAGCCGCGGATCAAGGAACGCATCGTCGTCGTTTGGCTTGGCGGCACCACCCACTATTGGCCGTCGGCACGCGAGTTCAATCTCCAACAGGACGTCATCGCCTCACAGGTGCTCTTCGATAGCGGCGTGCCACTTGTGCAAATTCCGACCAAGAACGTGTCGGAACATCTCCGAACCACGGTCCCAGAATTGACCGAACAGCTCCAGGGACGGTCACTGCTGGGAGACTATCTCCACGGCCAGTTCCTGCAGTACTACGCCCGGGCCATGAACCGCGGCCGACGGACCGATACCTACCCTTGGTCGAAGGTGATCTGGGACATCTCGGCCATCGCCTGGCTAATCAACCCGGAGTGGGTACCGTCTGAGATCGTTGACAGCCCGGTGCTAACCGACGACATGCGATGGGAGTCAGACACCGGACGTCACTCGATCAGGGTGGCCAACAACGTCTTCCGCGACGCCGTCTTCCACGATCTGTTCGAGAAGCTGGCCACGCTGTAGAGTGGGGCTGGACATCACCGCCACTGTGCTCGGTGGACTGGTGATCTTCCCCTTAAACTCGATCTACCACGCCACGAAGCGGGCGCCGACGCGTTACGGAATGGGATCAGACAGGCGCTCATGAGACTGTCGCCCTGTCCAACAGTCAACACTCCTAGTGGATCACTTCGAAGTCGGTGACCCACTCGCACGGGCCGCATTGGATAACTAGACGACCACCGTCAGCCGAGGTCGGCACCAGGCGGGTTCATGTCGCTATCCTCGTCAGCGCTCAACATGCTGGCGTCAAGGAAGATAGCGGCAGCGCTCTCTTGCCTACCGGTGCCGCTGCCTGGCGCCCGCGCCCAGTCAGCAACGCCGGCCGGCGAGGGGACGGCTCCTGTCCGCCCCAGCTGGTCGCGCTGGCCTTACCCTAGGACGCTACGCTTAGGCCGTCTTGAGCTGTGCCGCGTGGCTCCGCTCTTCGATTGGCCAATGCAGCGCCGCGGCGACCGCGCCAAGGATCATCCCCGCGATCCAAATACCGTTGTAATTCCCGACATTCGCGTACAGCCATCCGCCCAGCCAGATCCCAATGAAACTACCTACCTGGTGGCTGAGAAAAACTAGCCCGTAGAGCAGCGTCATGTAGCGCGTGCCGAAAAACTCGGCCACCAATCCTGAGGTGGGAGGTACGGTGGCCAGCCACAGCAAGCCCATCAACGAACTAAACACCACGACACTGGCGAGCGAGATCGGAATCGCCAGAAACAGACCGATGGCCGCGACCCGACCCAGGTAGAGTCCGGCGAGAATCTTCCGCTGCGGATGCCGTCCCGAGGCGATGCCGGAGACGTAGGCGCCCACGATGTTGAAGAGACCGATCAGGCTGATGCTCCATGCTCCGATGCGCGGAGTGAAACCGAGATCGACCAGATACGCCGGCATGTGGACCGTGATGAACGCCACATGGAAGCCGCATACGAAGAACCCCGCGACGAGTAACTGATAGGAGCGGACCCCGAGCGCACGGCCCAAGACCTGCCGCATCGGGATCGGCTCGGCGGCGCCACCCTCAGCAGCTCCGCTAAAAGAAGCCAGCGGCAACGCGAAGGCCACCATGACGAATGCCGACAACCCAAGGATCTGAAGCGACTGCATCCAGCCCACCCATCCGATGAGCTCCTGAATCACCGGCACCACGAGAAACTGCCCCACACTCCCGGCAGCGGTGCCAAGCCCCAGCGCCCAGGCACGGCGGTCTGCCGGCACCGCCCGCGCAAAGGCGGGTAACACGATGCCGAACGAGGTACCAGCCACCCCGGCCCCTACCAGCAGACCGGCGGTCGAGATGATCCCCAGCTCGGTCGTGACCTGCGACATCCCCCACATGCCACCGGCGTAGAGAACCACGCCCGCAAGCAGCACTCGCAAGTTGCCATAGCGGTCGGCGATGCCGCCGGCCAGCACCGCGATACCCCCCCACGCCAGGTTCTGCACCGCCAGCGCCATCGACAGCACGTCGCGGCCCCATCCGCGCGCCTCGGACATCGGCTGCATGAACAGTCCGAATCCGGCGCGATAGCCGAACGACAGCATCACAAGCAGGCAGCCTCCCACCACGACCGGTAGCGCCGGCTTGAGCTTGCTTCGCGTCATCACACTGATAGTTTTCGGACTGGCAAGCTACTGACAAGAAGCACCGTGCAGCAGAGACCGCACGACACGCACCGACGAGCCGGGTGTAGGGCGCCGCTACCGGCTACTCTGGCACCGCCATCGCGATCAACTCCGGCGTCTCGCCGCCAATGGTGAGCCCGATGTACTGCCGCCCCTCGTGCATGTAGGTCATCGGCGTGCCGAGCGCGCCGGCTGGCAAGTCGACCGAACCTACGATCTCGCCCGTCACCTTGTCTCGGGCGATCAGCCGCGGCCCGCCGTCGCTTCCTCCTGCGGTTAACGCGCTAATCAGCAGCGTCTTGGTGATGACCGGACCGCCGCGTCCATCGCCACCAAGCGACGGCAGGTTCAGATCGCGCAGCCGGGGATGGTTACGGAACCGGTCGCCATCGCCGTTGGGCTGCATCCACGAGATGTCGCCCTGGTTTAGGTCGATGGCCGTCACCCGTGAATAGGGCGGTTTAAAGAGCGGCAGCCCCTGCGGCATCCGCGGCTGACGTCCACTGCCGAATCCACTTTGTGTATAGCGCAGATTTCCACCTTCGGCCGGGTCAGGCGTGAAGTACTTCAGCACCGAGAACGAGTTATTCGACGGCACGTAGAGGACTCCAGTCTCCGGGTCCACGCCAGAGCCCTGCAGGTTGGCGCCGCCATCAATGGCCGGTCGCTGAATGGTGCCCTGTGTTACCCCATCGATGGTGCGCATTGGCGGCGAATAGAGCGGCCCCAGCCGAAAGTCCTTCACCGTCTCCACCGCCAGCGCTCGGATCTCGGGAGTGAAATCGACTAGGTCATCGATGCTGACCCCCTGATACTCGAAGGCCGGCGGCTTGGTCGGGAACGGCTGGGTCTCGGACAGCACCTCACCCTCGAGGTTGGTGTCGGTCTCGACCGGACGCTCCTCGATCGGCCAGACCGGCTCGCCCGTGATGCGGTCGAAGACGTAAGTGAAACCCTGTTTACTCACCTGCGCCAGCATCTTGACCTCGCGCCCGTCGACCGTCACATCGACCAGATTGGGATGGGTCGGAAAGTCGTAGTCCCACACGCCGTGATGCACGGCCTGGAAATGCCAGAGGCGCTGACCAGTGAGGATGTCGACGGCCACGATGCTCTCGGCGAACAGGTTGTCACCGATCCGGTGCCCGCCGTAGTAGTCACTGGTCGGCGTACTAGTGGGCAGATAGACGATGCCTGCTTCGTCGTCGGCCCCCATGGCGGCCCAAACGTTGGTGTTCCCTGAGTAGCGCCACGACTCATTGGCCCAGGTGTCCGAGCCGAAATCGTCACCATCGGGAACCGTGCGGAACACCCACTTCACCTCGCCCGTGACCGCGTCGATCCCTTTCACCCACCCTGGGGGCGCTTCCTTCGCGACGACGTAGTCGGAGATAGTGACCGGGGTCACGACCACCCCATTGGAGACGGTCGGCGGCGACGTCACCGAGATCCAGTGACGGCCACGACGGTCGTAGGTATCCCGCTCGGCCCGTGGCACGCCGGTGAAAAGGTCAACCTTGCCGTTGTCCCCAAATTCGGTCGCCGGCTCTCCAGTCTTGGCGTCGACACTGATCAGATAGCCGTCGGTAGTACCCCAGTAAACGCGCTCGACGTCGCCGTCTTTCCAGTAGGCGCCGCCCCGCATATTGGCCCGGCTGGCCGGTGGTCCGTCGAAATGGCTCTCCGGGTCGTACACCCACACCCGCTCGCCAGTACCGGCGTCCCACGCACCACCAAGACTCAGTGGCGTCGGCGCATAGAGCAGTCCGTCAGCCATGACCGGCGTCGCTTTGAAGAGCCGGAGCGATAGGCCGTAGTCGGGATTAGTGGAGTCGCCCGGAAATTCGCCCAGCCGGCCCCGCCGCACGAGCTCCGCCGCAATTGCATCGAAGTCGAGGTCGGCATCCGGGGTCGTGGCCCGCCACACGATCCCCAGACTTGAAAAATTGTCGGCCGTAATCTGGTCAAGCCCCGAGTACTTGGTACCACCGTTGTCGCCGGCATAGGCGTGCCACTCTCCATCGACCGCCCCGTACTGGGCCTGAACCGGAAGCGGGACGAGCAGTGCCGCCACAAGAGCGCTTGGTACGACGAACGAAAAACAAGATCTCACGAGTCCCTCCACGAGGTGTCTAACAGCCGGTCTAAGGTAGCCATACTACAATGCGCCGGCCGCTAGACCGACCGGCGCCACCATGACCTCATCCCAACCGGAACACGCCGCCACCATCGAAGCACGGGTACGGTGTGCGCTCCTCCGAGAATCACTGGCGTTGGTGGCTCGAGGCGTCGCCACCCCGGGGGCCGTCGACACGGTGGTCCGAACCACCGTGGGTCGCCGTCTTTCGGTCGCTGGGCCCTTCGCCATCTGGGAACAGATTGGCTGGGACCTTGTGCAGGTTATCGTCGGCGAACTAGTGCGGGAGATCTCGAACGCCACCACCACTGTGGACGCGCTCGACACGATCCTCGCGAGTGCCAGCGTCGCCACACCGGTCGAAACCGACGGTGCCGACAGTGGCGCTGCCAAGTCCGTTCAGCGGGTGGCCGTGGTCGGCGCCGGACTGATGGGTCACGGCATCGCCCTGGAGTTCGCGGCGGCCGGCCGCGACGTGTACCTGCACGACATCTCCTCTGAACTGCTGACGCAGGCCGTCGACCGAGCGCGGGTGGGTTTGCAGGCCCTGGCCCTCACCAGGCAGCTGTCTGACGCGGACGTTAATGCAGCGCTCGGCCGGATCCGTACAACGACTGAGCTTCGTGAGTGCGCCAACGCGGCCGACCTGGTCGTCGAAGCGGCTTCGGAGAACCGGGAGCTCAAGCAGCGTATTTTTGGCGAGCTCGACGTCTATGCGCCCGCGCACGCCATCCTGGCCTCGAACACCTCTACCTTTCTACCCAGCGCGTATGCCTCGACAACGTCGCGACCCGCTCAGGTAATCGGTATCCACTACTTCAACCCGCCGCATCTTCTTCCGGGCGTGGAACTAATCCGCGGGCCCGCAACTTCGGACCAGACCGCGGCCACCATCACCGCGCTCTACCGCGCGCTTGGCAAGCAGCTGGCCCCGCTCAACGGCGAGATCCAGGGATTTATCGGTAACCGCCTGCAAGCAGCCGTCCTCCGAGAGGCGATCGCGGTGGTCGAAGACGGCCTGGGGAGCCCAGCCGAGGTGGATGCGGTCGTCAGCGCCGAGATCGGTCGCCGCCTTCCGGATGCCGGTCCGTTCGCGCAGGCCAGCGCGGCCGGCGCCTACGCCACCCGGGCGCTGCTGGAAGAACACCTCCCCCTCCTGTCGAACAAGCGTGAGATACCGGGACTGCTGCGCCAGAAGGTGAAAGCGGGCGAACTGGGCGTCAAGGTTGGCCAGGGGTTCTATAGTTGGACGCCAGAGTCGGCTGAGGCCTGGCGGCGTCGCATGTCGGATGCACTGCTCGACCTCGCCGCAAGACTCGACACACCCACAACCGCTTGACCTCCGTCTTTACGATAGGCATGCTCCGCTGATGAATACCCTCCCCTCGTCCGCAGTGTGTCTCGCCCGGGTCGTGCGGTGCTTCGCCGCGTTGATCGCCAGCGCCTCCATGTCCGCAGCCCAGAACAGCTCGTCTGACGGGCCCTGGCAGAGCTACGGCACCGAGAACGGCGAGTGGCGCAGCTACGCCGGCGACATCGCCGGGACGAAGTACTCACCGCTGGACCAGATCGACGCGAGCAACTTCAGCCAGCTCGAGATTGCCTGGGAGTGGCTGACCGTCGACCGGCTCGTCAGCCGCACTATGCCTGACGGCAGCGAGTGGTGGGCCCCTCTCGACGCCATCGTCGAGTCGCTAGTTGAGGACACGCCCAACCTGTACCGAAGCAGCCAGCCGCCCAACCTCTCCCGCCTGCAGGCCACACCGCTCATGGTGGACGGCGTCCTCTACTTCAATACACCGCTCTCACAGGGCGTGGCCGTAGACGCGCAGACCGGCGAGACGATCTGGGTGTTCAACCCCAAGACATACGAAGAGGGCACGCCTTCGATGAGCAGCCCCTGGACTCAGCGCGGGGTGGCGTACTGGACCGACGGCGAGGAGGACGAGCGCATCTTTTGGGGCACCGGAAACGGTTACCTCGTGTGCGTCGATGCGGAAACTGGACGACCGTGCACAGACTTCGGTTCGGACGGCAGCGGCATGGTCGACGCCATGGTGGGCATTCCCCGAGTGGAACGAGAGGCCCGCGACTACCTCAATGCAATGCTCTACTCCATCAACTCGCCGCCGATCGTGGTACGCGACCGGGTCATCCACGGTTCACAGATTGCCGACCGGCGCATCACCAACGAGGCGCCTCCTGGCTGGGTGCGGGCCTGGAACGTACGCACTGGCGAGCATGCGTGGGATTTCCACACCGTCCCCAACAGCGCCGACGAGTTCGGCGCCGACACCTGGGGGAACGACTCCTGGCGCTACTCTGGGAACGCCAACGTCTGGTCGATGCTCGCGGGCGACAATGCGCTGGGCTACGTCTACCTGCCCACCGGCACCACGACCAACGACTACTACGGGGTCGAACGACCGGGTGACAACCTGTTTTCTGAGTCGATCATCGCGGTGGACGTCGAGACCGGACAACGGATGTGGCACTTCCAGGCCGTGCACCACGGGCTCTGGGACTACGACTTCCCCACCCATCCTAATCTGGTCGATGTGGTGGTCGATGGACGGCCGATCCAGGCGCTCACGCAAGTGAGCAAGCAGGCGTTCGTTTACGCGTTCGACCGGGTCACGGGCGATCCGATTTGGCCGATCGAAGAGCGCCCGGTGCCGCAGGAGACGAACATGCCGGGTGAGGTCCCCTCACTCACCCAACCGTTCCCGACCAAGCCAGCACCGTTCGACTATCAGGGTGTGACTATCGACGATCTCGTGGACTTCACGCCAGAGATCCGGCAAATGGCAATGGACGTGGTGCAGAACTACCAGATCGGGCCACTGTTTACACCACCGGGCCGCCCGATCGAGGGCGGCACCCAGGGGACACTCATGCGTCCACCCGACTTCGGCGCCGCGGGTTGGGCCGGTGCAGCTGTGGACCCCGAGACCGGCATGCTCTACATCCCATCACGCAACATTGCCGTCGCGATTCCCTTGTATCAGCCCGACCCGGCGCTGGGCGGCACCATGGCCTACACCCACGGAGCGCCGGAGCAGCAACGACTCCGGCAAAGCAGCAACTACGAAGCACGGATGCCGCAAGGTCTACCCTTGCTCAAGCCGCCCTACTCACGGATGACGGCCATCGACATGAACACGGGCGACCATGCCTGGATGGTGCCGCTTGGTAACGGTGACCGGATTCGAAATCATCCCAGACTGCGGCACCTGAACCTGCCGCCAGTCGGCGACGGCACCATCTCAGGCGTGCTCCTGACCAAAACGCTGCTGATCAGCGCCGTACCGACCGCCGGGAGCGACGGCGGACCAGGCCTGATAGCCTGGGACAAAACCACAGGTGAGATTCAAGGGGCGGTAGACTTACCGGCAGGCACCATCGGCACGCCGATGACTTACATGGTGAACGGTCGGCAGTACATCGGCGTCACCGTGGGTGGCGGTCCCCGCCTGATAGCGTTCGCACTTCCGCAATAAACGAGCGCTACCGGCTAAACTGAGAGCAGCCCATGCATTTAATTAGACTTCTCCGGACCATGGTGTGGCTCTGCCTCGTGTTAGCCGCGCTGGTGAGCATGCCGGCGACGGCCGAGGCTCAGCCGGGCGTGCGAATGGTGCCGCCTCCCAACGACGGTGAACGCTACTGGCCCAGATGGCGCGGCCCCTCCGGACAAGGCGTGGTCGACGGCAGCGGCTACGTCGACACCTGGTCAGACACCGCTAACGTGAAATGGCGCACGTCGGTTCCGGGCTCCGGCCACTCGTCGCCCATCGTCTGGGGCGACCAGATCTTCCTGACCACGTCGCGTAGCGGCGGGCGCCGTCTAACAGTGCTTAGCTATAGCCGCACCGACGGTTCACTGCTGTGGGAGACCGATGCTCCGGCCGGATTGGTCGAATCGCACCACGGCAAGAATACCCCGGCGTCAGCTACTCCCACCACCGATGGTGAGCGGGTCTATGTCTCGTTCGGCAGCCGCGGCATGCTGGCGCTCGACCTCGACGGGAACATCGTGTGGCACCGCGACCTAGGCGAGATCCAGAACTACCATGGGCCAGCAGGCTCGCCACTGCTTTACAACGACACCGTCATCATTTATCAGGACCAGGGCGCCTCATTCGGCGCCGGCGGCATCAACCGCGAGTCGGCGGGCGCCTACGTGACCGCGCTTGACGCCGCCACAGGCGAACCCCGCTGGCGCACCGCCCGGTCGGCCAGCGTGGGCTGGGGCACGCCCATCGCCATCTCACTGGGCGATCACGACGAACTAATCGTCAGCAGCAGCCGGGACGTACGGTCGTATGACCCCACCTCGGGCGAAGAGCTGTGGACCTGCGACGGCAACCTATTCGAGGTTATCCCCACCCCGGTGGTGGGCCTCGGACTGGTCTTCTGCACCTCGGGACGCGCCGGCCCCACGCTGGCGATTCGTCCAGGCGGCCGCGGCAACATCACCGACACCCACGTCGAGTGGCAGACCACGCGTGGCTCGCCGTTCGTGCCCTCGCCCGTCCTGTACGGTGACTACCTCTACACGCTCAACGACATGTCGAGCATCATCACCTGCCTGAACGCCAGGACCGGTGAGACGGTGTGGCAAGAGCGGCTGGGACGGCCCCAGCGGGAAGCGATCTCGGCCTCGCCGATCGTGGTGGACGACAAGCTGTTCGTCACCACCGACCAGGGCATCACCTACGTGCTAAAGACCGGGCCGGAGTTCGAGATTCTGCACACCAACGACATCGGCGCCCGCACCCTGGCGTCGCACGCACTGGTCGACGGCGTCTGGTACATGCGCACCGTCGACGAGCTGCTCGCCATCAGCGAGTAGGCCGGACGCCTCGAGGACCGGCCGTCGGTGCCGGTCCCGCTCAGTAGCGGAACAAGTACTGAATCTTGGTGAAAATGGCGCGGTTGGTACGCCTGAGCGCGGTGGTGAAAAATCGCTCGTCGTCGATACGGTCTTCCTGCCGGTAGTGGTCGTCGTATCCCAGATAGAACGCCGTCCCCGCGTTGACCCGGTAGGTCAGCAACAGGTTGAGGTCGAGCTCTTTCGAGAAGCTGTTGTACTCGCCGATATTCCGGAGTAACAGGCGATCCGTGATCTGCCAGGTGGTCAGCCCCCGCCAGATCTTCACGTTGAATACCTCAAGATCACCGGTCCGGGTGTCGGTGAACTGGGCGGAGTCGAGACTCAGTCTCGACTGCAGGCTGGAGAACGGCCGCACCGTAGTATTGATCCCAAACGCCGTCTGACGCCCCAGGAACGGCGCCTCGGGATCGAAGAAAATCTCGTCACCGGCGTCGGCCCGCACGCCCAGCGAGAAGGCCCGTGACGAGTCGATGGACGTCCTGAACCGACGGCGCCACTTCCAGAAGTCGACGCCGCCAAACCGTTCGAGCACGCGCTGCCCGCTCAGGTTGACGCTGATGCTCCTGGCGAAACCGAACTGGAGCCCTAGTTGGGCCACCTCGTCCTCGAGCACGTCGTCATAGTTGTGGCTCCGCTCGTACTCGAACGTCGGCCCCCAATCGATAAGCCAGTGCTCGGGGAACCAGCGATACTCGATGCTGTGGAATGTATGCTGCTGGTCGACCCGCTTCACGAAACCGACGTCGGTCCGGAAGTCTGGGTCGGTCTGCCCGACGAAGTGTGATAAACGGAGGTTCCGTCCGTTCCGCGAATAGAGCGCGCCCCACATCGGCCCGGTCCGCTCGACGCCATGCTCATCGCGATGCATCGACTGATAGCCGACGAAATTGAACCGGCTAACATCGTTGATCCGTAACTGACTGTCGATACCGCCCACGCGGCTGTAGCCGTCGAGGAACTCACGGTCGGTGAACAGCGTGCCGATATGGGACTCGGCGTAGAAGTCGTAGCGGGCGCGTCCGATGAAGAACTGGGCGGTCTCGCCAAACGCCGGGTCCGACTGATCATCGCGTCGGCCAGGTGCCTCGTCGTCGGCGATGATCACCCCCAGCGTCGTCCGCCCCACCTTGCCGGTCAGCTTGGCGCCTACCCGCGGATCGACGATGGTACGGGTGTTCACCAGGTTGATCGGCGACGTGAAATCGAAGATCTCGGCAGCTTCGAGAAAAAACGGGCGTAACTCGTCAAAGAACAGCGGAAACCGCTGGTTAACCTCGATCTGGGGGCGGTCGGACTCGATCTGTGAGAAGTCGGGATTGACCGTAAAGTCGGCAGTCAGGTTCGAGGTGAGGCCGTACTTCACGTTTAACCCGGCTTCGGGTGAGGTCCCCTGCTCGACGTACGCACTGCTGCCGTCGAGCGAACCGAAATTGATGGCTGTCACCGTGGGCAGGAGCTCAAGATTGCGACTGGTCGAGAGACCCGTCATCCCTTCGAGTACGCCCATCTGTCCCATGAAGCTCTGTACCTCGCGCGACATCGGCGCCCAAACGTCGTTCTCCTCGTTCTTGCTCTTGATCTCGCGGACCATCTGGAAGCCCCAGCGGTGCGGCTCGCCCGGCCCCCGCTGTGGGTAGCGGACACTCTTGAATGGAATGGCCATCTCGGCCGTGTACCCGTCCTCGACAATCTGGGTGCCGCTCTCGAACAGCGCCTCCCACGACCGGTCCGCATACGGAATCGCACCGCCTCGCTGGTTGCTCCCACTAATCACGCCATCGCCCTGGACGTTGTAGGCATTCACGTCGAAGTCGTAGACCCGCTGCTGGTCCATGAAGGTGTCGAAGTAGACGGTCATCAGGTCATCCTGCGGCGCCCGGTCTCGGTCCACGCGATTGGCACGCATCTGACTGGGATCGCTGTAATGCAGGTAGAACCCGAAGTAGAGATGGTCGCGGTCGTAGGCGAGATATACCTCGGTGTCCTCGGTGGCCGGGGCCCCGTCGAGCGGTGACTGCTGGACGAAGGTGCTGATCATCGTGGCCGTCTCCCAGATGGGATCATCGAGCCGGCCATCGATCACCGGAGGCGTGTCGGTACGGGTGGGTCGGATCCGAGGCCGGTCGGCCAGGATGCCGTAGTCCGATCCGGCCGGTTCGTGCACCGTGTCGTCGACCCGAGGCCGACTGGGCCCCGCCCCACGAGTCACCTCGCCCACGGATTGGGCGCCCGCGAGAGGTGCGGCGAACCAGAATGCAAGGGTCACACAGACCCAGCCAGTGAACTGGTGCATGAAGAACTGCGGCCAGGAATCGACGCGGAAGGAGCGCGACTGACCGCCGAATGTACATTGTACTCGGAATAGAATAGGCGCTTGCTCACCCTCTCCGGTCACCGTGCCGCGGTACTCTGGCTCGTCTGGTCAGTGCTGTCGGTGTCCGTCTCGGCGGCCCAGCCCCCCACGCCCGTCCACGGCCAGGAAGGACAGGATGCGCCCTGGGTGGTAACCCCCCAAGCGTTGGTGGACACCATGCTGGACATGGCGGTGGTGCAACCGGGTGAACGGTTGCTCGACCTGGGATCAGGCGACGGACGCGTCGTGATCTCGGCCGCACAGCGCGGATTGCACGCGGTCGGGGTGGAGTTGGACGCGGGCCTGGTTGCCATGTCAAGTGAGTCGGCCGCCGAGGCCGGTGTAGCCGACCGGGCAAAGTTCGTGCAAACCGATCTGTTCGAGTACGACTTCGCCGATGCCGACGTCATCACCTTCTTTCTGCTGCCTGAGCTGACCATCCGCCTACGGCCTACGTTCTTCAACCTGCGCCCCGGCACTCGCATCGTCTCGAACACCTGGGACATGCGCGGTACCGAAGAAAACCCTGAGGCTCCAGGATGGGATCCGGACGAGACGATCGTCCTCGACCCCTGTCCAGGGTTTTGCTCGGCGCACGCCTGGACCGTACCGGCCAAAGTGGAGGGCGTCTGGCGACTCACCGACGGTGGCAAGCTCGAGCTCCGGCAGCAGTATCAGATGGTGGAGGGCGAGCTGTGGACCGGTGGACGACGGATTACCGTGCAGGAAGGCCGACTGACGGGCACGGTCCTCAGCTTCCGCGCCGCCGGGATCCGCTACCGGGCCGAGATCGACGGCACGACTATGGCCGGGACGACCAATCAGACAGATGCGTGGCACGCAACACGCCAGCCCTGAACAGCTCACCAGACCAGCGGCTGCCTCGCCATTGCTTGCTGGAAGATGTAGGCCAAGAACACAACCCTGACGCGGAGACAACATGGCGACAACGAGCCGACGGGCGTTTCTCGGACATCTTGGGGCGGCTGCGGCTGTTCCGGCTTTCAAATCGCTCAGCCTGGAGGCGGGCGAGCTCAGGCAAGACTCTTCGTCCGAGACGACCTTCGATCTTCTGATCACCGGCGGCCGGGTAATCGACCCCGGGCAGAACCTCTCAGCCATACGTGACGTCGCCATCCGGCACGGGCGAATCGCGAGCATCGGAGAGAACCTCCCGCACGCCCAAGCCCGCCAGGTGTTCGACGCCGCCGACAAGATCGTCACGCCCGGCCTGATTGACCTCCACTCGCACGTCTACGAGCACGGCACCCCTCTGGGCGTCAGTTCGGATGTGGTGGGCATTCAGTCAGGGGTCACCACCATCGTAGATGCCGGTACTACCGGCGCGTCGATGTTCCCAGGATTCCGCCGGTTCGTCATCGACAGCGCCCGAACCCGCATCTATGCGCTGCTGAATCTCTCGACCGCCGGCTGCTGCACCGACGAAATCTACCTCGACGCTAGACTGATCAACACCCGTGCCGCCGCTCGGATCATCGAGGCCCACCGCGATCTGATTCTCGGGCTCAAGGTGCGAGTGCGGGGCCGGCGCGAGGATCTGGACCACGACGTCGCGACGCTGAAGACCGCGCGGGAATTGGCTGACGAGGCGGGTCTGCCGATCATGATGCACTGGTCCACCGAGCCGAAGCTGCTCGACATCCTGCGGGCCGGCGACATCCTCACCCATCCCTTCAACCCGCCAACCGAACGATCGTCGAATGTCTTCGGGAGCCAACTGAAGCAGGCCGAGACCGTGGTGCCGCAGATTCTGGCGCTGGCCGACCGGGGCATCTTCACCGACGGTCAGCTTGCCACCACCCACCATCAGTGGGACGTCTCCGAAAAGGCGACCGGCCAGGGCTGGTTCCCCGATGCGATCTCGACCGATGTGGCCCGCACCCCTGACCGTGTCCCCGCCAGTGTGCTACTGCCGATGTCTCAGTTTCTCTATCTGGGATTGAGTACCGAGCAGGTGATCCAGCGGGTGACCACAAACCCGGCCAAGATGCTGGACTATCCGGAGACGGTGGGGTCGCTCGCGCCGGGGGCGCCCGCCGACGTGGCGGTGCTCGAGGTCCAGCAGGGCCGCTTCACCTTCGGCGACGGCTCGCGCCCAGAGCCGCAAACCCGCGAGCTGAGTCAGCAGTTCGTCAGCGTAGCCACGGTCAAGAGCGGCGTCTTCGTCAAAGGCGGAATAGACGCATAGACCGGCTCGGGTTCCTGCTCGACACCCCTCTTGCCTCTCCCCCAGAAGAGCTTGCAGCCGTGCGCGGTCGGTGGGAACATGCAGCGCGCGCGGCAACCGATGCTTTCGCCGGTCAGCCACGCCTGCTCTAGTAGGTAACACTGGGAGATCGCATGTCTTACGTCTTCTACGATACCGAGACCACGGGAATCAGCAAATCCTTCGACCAGATTCTCCAATTCGCCGCCATCAGGACGGACGATGATCTGCAGGAACTAGACCGTTTCAATATTCGATGTCAACTACTCCCGCATATCGTTCCATCGCCCCAGGCTCTCCGAATCACGCGGGTTACGCCAGCGATGCTGACCGACGCGAGCCTCCCCTCTCACTACGAGATGATGGGGCAGATTCAACAGCAACTGCGTTCGTGGTCACCCGCAACTTTCGTGGGCTTTAATTCCATTGCCTTTGATGAAGAACTACTGCGGCAGGCGTTCTTCCAAACGCTCCACCTGCCCTACCTCACAAACACGAATGGAAATGTCCGATCAGACGTCCTCTTGTTAGCCCGCGCGGCCAGTATCTATGCACCTAAGGCACTCAAGGTGCCCTTAGGCGACAAGGGCCGGCCGACGTTCCAGCTGAGTCCCCTTGCCCGTGAGAACGGCTACCGCGATCCCGTCGCGCATGAGGCCCTCGCCGACGTCTTATCCACCGTCTACCTGGCCCGCTTGATTCGGGATCGGGCACCGGCTGTGTGGGAGGCCATGGCCCGCGCAACGACAAGGAGCTCCGTGACTGAATATGTGAGAGGGCATCCCATATTTACACTCACGGGATTTCATGCTGGACGGGCCTATTCGTCGCTTGTCACAGGGTGTGGGCAAAACCCAGAGCGTAAGGCTGAACTCGCAGTCTTCGACCTGTCTTTCAACCCCAACGACTACGTATCTCTCTCGGTCGACGATCTAGTGCGGGTGCTCGGCACCAAGTCGAGACCGATCCGCTCTCTGCCAGCGAACAGGCAACCGACACTCATGCCGGAAGACGCGGCGCCGAGCGGCACCAACGCGCTCGATGTTCCACCCGGCGAGCGTCGTCGCCGCATGGAGCTTGTTCGGGCGAATCGTGATTTCCAGGTCCGGGTCGGACAGGCCCTGGCCCAGCGGGGTAGCGTCGACCCGCCATCGTCATATGTCGAACAGCGTATCTATGATGGATTCCCCGCGCATGAAGATACGGCACGCATGGAGGAGTTCCATCATGTGCCGTGGGATGAACGAGTTGCGATCGCCTCCACGATAGAGGACCCGCGCATCCAGGAACTAGCCCATCGCTTGATTTACTTCGAACGATCGGATGTCCTCCCGGCCACGACGGTGGCTGAACTGCGGGACTGGGTATCCAAACGCGTGTTAGCCGAGGGGGACGACGTCCCGTGGACGACAGTCAACAAGGCAATCCGGGAGACCGAAGCCTTACTCCAGGATGCGGCCGGCCCTGACGCGGAGTTGCTCCGCGAGGCTCACTTTTTTCTCCGTGACTTCGCTGGCCGCTAGATAGGGTCCGGACGGGTCACGCAGCGACTTACCGCCGGTAAACAGACAGGCCGCGCGAGAACGTCTCGACCACCTCGATGTGCTCGAGATCGGCCGGGTCGGTAGTCAATGGATTCGCCTCCAACACCACGAGGTCCGCCTGTTTGCCGACCGTGATCGATCCCTTCCGGTCATCCTCGAAGTACTGATACGCCGCCCCGAGCGTGACTGCGTGCAGAGCCTCTTCTACGGTGGCTCGCTGGTGAGGTCCGAGAACGTGCCCGCTGCGAGTCGCGCGATTCACCGTGATCGACACCAATCGCATGATGTGGGGTGGGACAATCGGGGCGTCGTTGTGCACGGTGATGTCAACGCCGCGATCGATGGCCCACCGGATCGGACTGATGTTATTGCCCCGCTCCTCGCCAAAGCTCCGCCGATGCCAGTCGCCCCAAAAGAAGGCGTGCGCCGAGAAGAACGACGGTACGACGTTCAGTGCGGCGGCCCGGTCGAGCTGGTCGGCGCGCATCAACTGGGCGTGGATGATGACCGACCGGTGGTCGGGCACCTCGTCCATGCTGTCCAGCGCTTCATCGACCCCGTCCAGCATCAGGTCCATTGCCGCGTCGCCGTTGGCGTGCGCCAGAAACGGCACCCCACGCCGGATGAGCGCTTCCGCTTGTGCCTTGTAATCCGCCGGTTCCATCGTGCCGTAGGCAACATAGTCGGCCGACGCCCCCGGCGGTCCCTCCTCGTAGGGCACGGTCACCCAAGCGGTGCGCCCCTGCGGCGAGCCGTCGAGCATCAGCTTGACCCCGGCCACGCGGGCGCCGTTGCGGTAGTCCGGCTCGTACTCGAGGGCCTCGATCTCCTCCAGCGAGCCGGCGCGGATGTAGGCCGCCACGTCGGCCTTGAACGGCTCGCGGTCGGCAGCGGCGTGCAGCGTCTCGGCGAACCGGCCTCCCGTGCCGCCATCCTGGATGGTGGTCGTGCCGTAGGACAGGTATACGTCAATCGATCGCCGGATCAGGGTGTCGGTTTCCTCGGCGGTGGGTGGCGCTCCGCGATCCACACGGATCAACCGGCTGGCTGTCTCTTCCAGTACGCCATTGGGCTCTCGGGAACCAGCCACACGACGGATATGTCCGCCCGGCGGGTCAATCGTATCGGCAGTGATGTCGCTCGCCGCTAGCGCGGCCGTGTTCACCGCACTCAGGTGCCCTGACACATGGGTGAGGATAATCGGATGGTCGGTCGACGCCCGGTCGAGATCGGCCGTGGTTGGATGACGCCCCTCGGCCAGCAGCGAATCGTCGTAACCACGCCCCATGACCGCCTCGCCCGGCGGGATCTCCTGCTCGTTGATCCATGTCCTGATCTTCGCCACCAGCTCGTCGATGGTCGTAACGTCGCCCACCGGAGGCGAGTGCAGCGACAGGGTGTCGAGCCCGCGCCCCACTCCCATGAAATGGCCGTGCGCATCGATGAAGCCAGGCAGCAGTGCGTTTTCGGCCAGCTCCACCACCCGGGTCGACGGTCCCTCCAGCGCCATGACGCCATCAATCTCGCCGACCGCGATGATGGTCTCACCGCGCACCGCCACCCCGTCAACCGTGGGTTGGTCCGGATCCATAGTGACGATGTTGCTGCCAACGAAGATCAGGTCGGCTGACAAACCGCGCTCGGCGGGCGGCGCCCCGCAGCCTGCAAGACCGACGCTCAGCACACAAACGAGCGCGACGACGAGTTGTGTCTGGCTTGTCATGCGTCCACCCTGACGGTTCTCTTCCCACGCGACCACGCTGGCGCCATGGTCCCACGACTCTGAGGATTTAGGGCTCAAGTTTGGCCCGATCGCTATAATCCGGTGCATGACATCGTCCTCCCCCACGCGGCTCGGCGCGGTGGTGGCAGCGCTCGGCGTCATGATGGTCGTCCCGCCGGCGTCCACCGGACAAACCCGGTCAACGCCATGGAGCGCTCCCGACATCCAGGGCGTCTGGGAGTACTGGACGTTCACTCCCCTCGAACGCCCAGACGAGTTTTCCGGTCGCGACACGCTGACGGCCGAGGAGGCGGTGCTCGTCGGTGAGGCCGGACTCGCCGCCGCGAGAGCCACGGACCGCGACGGGCCAGCCCCGGGCGATACTGGAGCCTATGGACAGGAGGTCTGGACCGAGCGCTCGCGCCCGACCGCCCTCACCCAGACGTCGCTGATCGTCGATCCGCCAGACGGTAAAATCCCGCCGACGACGGCGAGCGAGCAAAGCCGCGCCGCGGCACACGCGTCGTCAGGCGGCCGCCCGGTCCGGGTCCGCGCAGGTGGCATCGGCGCCGACGGACCGGAGGACCGCGGCCTGTCCGAGCGTTGCATCGTTAGCTTCAGTACCGGCCCGCCGATGCTGCCCGCCGGCTACAACAACAACGTCCAGATCCTGCAGACACCCGACCATGTGGCGCTCGTCGTCGAAATGATCCACGACGTGCGCATCGTTCGGCTAGACGACGCCCCACCGATCGATACCGGCGTGCGCCAGTGGCTCGGCAGCTCACGCGGATTCTGGGATGGCGACACGCTGGTGGTCGAAACTACGAATTTTTCCGACAAGGTCGGCAGTTTCAGCACGACGAGAGATGCGTGGGGCACCGGAGAGAACCTCAGACTCACCGAGCGGTTCACCCGAGGTGACACTGACACGCTGCTCTATGAATGGACGGTCGAGAATCCAACCGTCTTCACCGAGACGTTCTCGGGCCAACTGCCGATGAACCGGAGTGATCTCCCGCTGTACGAGTACGCCTGCCATGAAGGCAACTACGGCCTCTACAACTCGCTCGTTGGCGCGCGGGCCGAAGAGCGCGCGGCGGCGACTCGGTAGACTCGGCGTCACGGTTCACAGAATCGAGAAGGGCTGAAGGATGACACGTCACACGGCACGCCTGACTTCAACACTAGCGGCCGCACTGCTGGCTGTCACCGGCGTGGCCAGCGCCCAGGCTCAGGCCACGGACGGCGCGAACAACGTCATGCCGTGGGCGTACGTACTCAACGACCCGCTGCCGGACGATGCCGCGACACCAGACCCGAACGAAGTCGTGACGGT